>JACDJC010000056.1_pt1 | contig 138154 bp, 116 predicted proteins | sample 7454191 | NCBI WGS metagenome assembly JACDJC01 (sample SAMN14253291, study PRJNA609438) | sludge metagenome | isolation source: sludge after 25d culture with pyrite and EDTA | collected 2018-12-20 | reverse complement strand
CCTCGGCGCCCGAGAAGGTCGTCAGCCCCGCGCCGCAGCGGCCCCGCCAGGGCGCCCAGGCCGATGCCCCGGCCGCCCGCGCCGCCGCCAAGCCCGCCCTGCGCGCGCCCGGCAAGCCCGCCCCGGCCTCCGCCGACACCGGGGAATGGACCGAGTTCTGAGACGCCCCCCGTCAAAGAGGGGGGGAAGGCGCGGGGCGGCCGCGCGGCCTCCTTTACGGCGTCAGCGGTCTTGCGCTTTCCCGGGGAGCATCCGCGTCAGGGTGCCGTCGCGGTCGATGAAGTGGTGCCATAGGGCGCCGACGACGTGCAGCACGACCAGGCCGACCAGGATCGGCCCGGCGAATCCCGCGTGAACCGTATGGATGGCCTTGGCCGCCGCCTTGTCCTCGCCCAGCCAGACCGGGATCGAGAACAGGCCGAAGACGTCGACGGACTGCTGCGCGAATTGCGACATCAGCAGGCCGGCGATCGGCAGGGCGAGCACCAGGACGACCATGGCCCAGTGGACCGCCGTCGCAAGGCGCAGCTGCCATGCCTGCCCGACGGGCTGTGGCCGGCCGGCGTTCAGCCGCACGGCCACCCAGGCGATCATCAAGGCCAGGGCCGTCACCCCGAAGCTCTTGTGGAAGAACATGAACTGTCCCTTGGCGGGATCGCCGCGTTCGTAGCCGCTGGCGATGAGCACACAGGTCACCGCCGAGGCGATGACGATGAACAATGCCCAGTGCAGGAATTTGAGCGACGGGTTCCAGGCGGAGGTGTTGGCCGGCATATGATCCCCCTATCGGTCTTTGGCATCCCTATGGGTGGATGCCGGGATGGTGCTTCTGAATATAACCTGAATGCGCATGTGTTTCGCGCGCACACGCTACAGGATGTGATGGCGCGCCGGGGCGGAAAGGCGGAGGAGGGCGGCGGGCCCATCCGCCCGGTGCCCGGGACAGGGGGCGGCGCAGCCGGGAGAGCCGGCGCGGCGGCCGCAAACACGCTACAATTCAGGGTTACTCTTTGCGGGGGCGGGCCCGGTTTTCCCACGGAAAAGCGGGCGGCGGCCGCAATCATCCCGGTTTGACTGGAACGACGACACGAATGAGCCACACTCGCAAGCGCCTCGTCATGGGCAATTGGAAGATGCACGGCAGCCTCGCGGGCAATGCCGCGCTGCTCGGCGGCCTCGCGGCCGGCGCGGCGCGGGCCGGCGGCACCCAGCTGGCCGTGTGCGTGCCGTTCCCGTACCTGGCGCAGGCGCAGGCCGCCCTGGCGGGCACGCCCGTGTCCTGGGGCGCCCAGGACGTCAGCGTCCACACGCAGGGCGCCTATACCGGCGAAGTCGCCCCGGCCATGCTGGCCGATTTCGGCTGCGCCTGGGCGCTGTGCGGGCATTCCGAACGCCGCGCCCTGCATGGCGAATCCAGCGCCCTGGTGGCGGCCAAGGCCGCGTCCGCGCTGGCGGCGGGGCTGACCCCGGTCGTCTGCGTCGGCGAGACCCTGTCCGACCGGGACGCCGATCAGGTCGAATGCGTCATCGGCGACCAGCTCGATCCGGTCCTGGCGCTGGGCACCGAGGCCCTGGCGCGCATGGTCATCGCCTATGAGCCCGTCTGGGCCATCGGCACCGGCCGCACCGCCACGCCGGAACAGGCCCAGGCCGTGCACGCCTTCATCCGCGCGGCCCTGGCGCGGCACGGCGCCGGGCAGACCCGCATCCTCTACGGCGGCAGCGTCAAGGCCGCGAATGCGGCGTCCCTGTTCGCCCAACCCGACATCGACGGCGCCCTGGTGGGCGGCGCGTCGCTCGTCGCCGACGAATTCCTCGATATCGCGGCCGCGGCCGCCTGATCCGAGCACACCCATAAGGTCCGGAGTCCTATCATCATGCAATGGCTTTCCTCGATCCTGCTGACTCTGCAGGTCATTTCCTCGATCCTGGTCATCGTGCTGGTCCTGCTGCAGCAGGGCAAGGGCGCCGACATGGGCGCCGCCTTCGGCAGCGGCTCGGCCGGCAGCGTGTTCGGCTCGGCCGGCGCGGCCAACTTCCTGTCGCGCGCCACCAAGTGGGCGGCTATCGTCTTCTTCGTCACCACCGGCGGCCTGGCCTGGGTGGCCCACCACCCCGCCGGCTCGCCCATCGAGTCCGGCATCATGCAGGGCTTCTCGGCCCCGGCCAAGGAAGCCGCCCCGGCCGGCTCCGCCGTCCCCGACGTGGGCGGCGGCAGTGCCGTCCCGTCCGTGCCCGCCGCGCCGTCCACGGGCGCTGAATCGTCCGCGCCGGCCGCCGCCGTGCCCGCGGCTCCGCCGGCGGCGGGTGACGCGTCGGTGCCTTCCGTGCCGTCGGTGCCGGCGGACAAGGCCCCGGCCGACAAGAAATAAGACGCTCTTAGCCGGTCCTGGCGAGCCCTTCGCCAGCCAGGGTTGGTGTGTTTTTCATGCTAGAATGCCCGTCTTTGCCGCAAGGCAAAACGCCGTCGTGGTGGAATTGGTAGACACGCTATCTTGAGGGGGTAGTGGCGAAAGCTGTGCGAGTTCGAGTCTCGCCGACGGCACCACAGATACAAATCAGGCTGTTTCAGAATAGCCCAGAAAGTAACGGAAACCCGCATGAATATTAGGTTCTTGCGGGTTTTTCATGGTGCGCCCGGCAGGGCCCCGCTTGCGACAGTTCGGCGTGACTCTGAAGCACCCGCTGGTCAACCCCAGGCCCCGACCCCGGCTCGCATCATTTTTTTTCCCCCGCCCCCTCGATGAACAGCGTGGTGATGGAACGGAATTCCCCCTCAAGGGACAGCCCCGGCGTATTCAGCCACCGCAGCAAGGCCCCCAAATACAAATGGTGGAACCAGGTGGCGAACTGATCGGCGGGAAATTCCGCACTGAGCTCGCCGGCCTGCTGGCCGGCCGCGATCAGTTGCTGCCACATGAGTGCGATGTCGCTACCGTCCGAACGACCTTCCTGGGTGCTCGGTGCGCCGACGCTGAGGAGCCGATGCCGAAGATAGGCCATCAGATGCTTCGGGTGTTTCTCGCACCAGTCGGCCGATGCGCGCAATACGCATGCCACGCGCGAGCGGAACGTTTTGCATCTGGCAATGCTGCTCTGCAAGCCCGCCAGATCCCGTTTCAGTTCGGCGTCGATCCAGTAGGCCAGGATGGCCTCTTTGGTCGGGAAGTGGTTGTATAGCGTCCGCTTGGCCACGTCCGCCTCCTCGGCGATCCGTTCCATCGTCACGGATTCATAGCTCAGGGATTCGAACAGCTTTGCCGCCGTGCCGGCGAGATGCTCCAGCATCTGCTTGCGCTTGCGTTCGCGACGCCCCGGTTCGTCGGGAGTGGGTTTCATGGCGCAAGTCCTTCCATCTGCTTGGCATACGGCGTGAAATTATAGGCGTTGCGCACTCTCGAGGCGGTCGGCCGACGTCGTTCATTGGCGAGCGCCAAAGGCGTAGAAGCTGTCGCCCGGAATCAATCGCATGGCATCGACCTCCCTGTATCCGGCCTGCCTCAACTGGTCGATCATCTCCGCCTTTTCAGGGAGCCGTCCGCCATGCGCATTGGATGCGCCCCAAAGATTGAGCGCATCGATCCCGGGATTGCCGCCCTGGCAGCAGGTGGTGAGCAGCAGCATGCCTTCCGGCTTGAGGAATTCCCGAATCCTGGCGAGGATTCGGGTCCTTTCTTCAACGGCGAAGTAGTAGATGTTGTTATGAAGTGTCGCCATGTCGAAATCGGGGGCGACCGGCAGGGTCCGGATGTCCCCGGTTTTGATTTCGACGTGATCGGATATGCCCCATTCTTCCAGATTCTTCCTGGCGACCTGAGCGACGTCGTCCTGCAATTCCAGGCCGACCGCGGTCAGGAACGGGTTGTGCGCCGTGGCATGTCGAATGTAGATGCCGGAGCCGCAGCCGATTTCGAGCAGCCTGCAAGGCCGCGAGCCGGGAAGGTGGCGTTTGATGGCCTCCAGCACGAACGGCTCCAGGGCGCGCGAGGATCGCGCCGTGAGCGAGCCATCCTGGTCGCCCAGTTGCCACAGCTCGCCCTTGCGGATTTTGTCCGGTGTTTCCGTGATGAGGCGGTAGTGCAGGCTCCCCACTTCCTGCAGCAGCGCCAGGGTCGCGTCGTTCTCGGGCTGCGACAGTTTTTTGGCCAGTCCCGTCAATACGTAGCCTCGGCTTGTGACGGCAAGCATCTTCAACCCGCAGCCCATCCGCAGCCAGCTTTCCAGTGCTTCCCGCGTCTTGGCATCGCTTGCATGGATCAAGGCGAGATCCTCGAGAGATGCCGGGCCGGATGATAGCCGGTCCATCACTCCGCAGTGCTTCAGGGCCGCCAGGTAGGTGAGTGTGTAGAACGGCTTGTAAAGTGCGTTCGCCTGGATTGCCGTTCGAAGTTTTCCCTCTTTGAGAAGAGTCAGGAAGGGGGTGATCGACATCGTGGAACTCCTTGTCCGGGATTCGGGCTCGGACCGCGGCCTGGTGCAGCCGCGGCTCCTGGGTCGGTTATTTGTGCATGTAGTGCAATATTATACTATGTGCATTTTAATCGCGATGCGCCTCGAGCGAGGTTGCTGTCGTGGTGGGCAGGGAACCATCCCCTCCCCAAGCGTTACCCAACGCACAGCGCGGCCCCACCTCCATCGGCCGCGCATCGCGCGAAGGAACGCCCCATGAGCCAGCCGCACCTGCATCACCTGATGAGCGAGATCGGTCCCCTGCTGGATCTGGACGAAGTCGTCGAACATCCCGGCGAGGCCGTGTGGGTGCTCGCCTTCGCCGACGGCGCGGTGATCGAGGCCGAGTACGACGAGGCCGCGGGCGGCCGTCTGCTGCTGTCGATGGAACTGGGCGAGCCCGCCGAGGCGGACGCGGCGGAACTGCACCGCACCCTGCTGCAATACAACTATCTCTGGCGGCAGACCGGCGGGGTGCGCATGGCGCTGGCCGGGCGGGCCGTGGTGCAGGCGCTGGAACTGGCCGTGCCCGGCCTGGCGCTGTCCACGCTGGCCAGTGCCCTGACCGGCCTGCACGGCAACGCCGCGCTGTGGCGGGACCTGCTGGAGCCCGCCGCCGCGCCCGATCCGCAGGCGGGCGACGCGTCGTTCGGCCTGGGCAACCTGCGCGCCTGACGCCGCCCGGGCATCGCATCGCAATCCATTCAAAGAGAGCCCACCATGCCGCTGACTTTCAATGGCAACGGACCGCACCGGTTCAACGATATCCGCGACCATTTCCAGGACGTCGATCCGAAGCTGGGCGGCAAGCACCTGCGCGTCGACGGCGAAGGCGTGATGTACCTGCACACGGGCACGCGCAGCGGCGTGGGCGCGCGGGCGCTGGAGCAGCGCCGGGAAAAGCACGAAAGAGCCTTCGAGATGGTGCGGGATTCGATCGACCGCCAGCTCGGTGCGCCGGGCATGGGCGAAGACGTGCTGCGCAACGTGCTGGGCCAGCGCAAGTTCGACGAGCGGCGGATCAGCGTCGAGGCCCTGGAGTTGATCGCGCGTGAGGTCGAGCGCCTCGAATCGCACGACGAGGTGCGCATTTCCGTGGCGCCCGGCGAGGTCGAGGACGCCTGGCGGCTCATCGAACCGATCCTGCTGGAAAATCCGGACGTCATCGAGCATTTCAATGTGACGGACATGGTCGCCCTCGGGCGCGATATCGCGCATTTCGAGGGCGAGATCGCGCATATCGAGGCGCTGCTGAACAGGCAGGAGCTGCCCCCGGGAGAGCGCGATCGCCTGGAGACCGACATCGGGACGTTGCGCGAGGGCCTGGCGCAGGCGCGGCGCGTGCACGACGGCGCGCAGATCACGATCCGCGGTTTCCAGCCCAAGGACGGCGACGGAATGGCACCCGAGCGGTTCCGGCAGGTCGTCGACCGCATCACCGACGTCCTCGAGCGGCGAGGCTTCACCGAGGGCCGGTGGCCCGGGTCCGACCTGCCGGTGAACGGCTATGTGACCTTCCGCCAGGACGTGAGGGGTCTGCGCGAAGGCTCCCCCGATCATGCGCGGCACCTGGAAAACCTCAAGGGCAGCCCCTTCTACGTGGCCCTGACCCAGGATCCCGAGGTGTCCGGCGTGGTGGACACGCTGCGCGAACTGAGCCAGCGCGTGGGCGAGGGCGGCGAACTGCGCGGGCGGCGCGACCCGGAAGGCGGCGTGCGCCTGTACGGCAGCGGCCGCAAGCCGGGTTTGTTGGATCAGATCACCGGCGGCACGGCGCGCCGGCGCGAGCGGGCGCGCGAGGAAATGGGCCGCCTGCTCGACGCGCTGGAAGGCCGGCTGGGGCAGGGCGCCCGCCCCGCCGCGCGAGAAATCCTCAAGGGGCTGCGCGCCAGCCTCGACGAGGGGCCCCTGACCGGGGCGAAGCTCTCGCAGGCGGTGACCGATCTGGCGCGGGCGCTGCACCAGGACGCGCGCACCGAGGCGTATGCCCGCCGGGACGCGCGTGACGCCGAGAACGAACGCGCCCGCGGACTCCGGGAGGACCACGTCAACCGGGCGCGGGCGCGCGAAGGCATGCTGCTGGACGAGGACGGACTGCCGGTCGGGGACGAGCGGACGCTCTTGTTCACCCCCGCCCGGGACGTGCTCAACGACGAGATCCGGGGTTTCGACCGGAGTACGCTGCGCCACATCGAAGCGGGCTCGGACGAGGCTCGCCTGCCCACCGGCGACGGAGCCATCCGCGACGAGATCGTCCGGGCCCTGCCAGGGGATCCGCTGCCGCGCCAGGAGATCCGCGACGGCATCGAGCCCGGCTACGACATCGTCCGGCCCCGCCTGCGCGAGGCAGGTTACGTGGCTCTGCTGCGCCGGACCATGGACGATTACCTGCGGGCGCAGCCGCGCGACGAGGAGGCCCTGAGCCAGGCGGCGCTGCGCGATCTGGCGGGCGTCCTGGAGCACAACGACTGGGACTGGACGAGCGGTGTCGATCTGCCCTCCGACCTGCGCCGGGCGCTGAAGCAGCGCAGGCAGAATGGGCTGAGCCATAAGGACGTGGAGCGCCTCCTGGACATCCGCCAGACCTACCTGCGGCGCCAGGAAGGGCTGGAACTGTCCGGCAGGCTGGGCCCCGGCCTGGAGGCGTTGGGCGCGATGATCGCGCAGGATCTGCGTGCGCTCGATCCCGTCACCCGGCTCCAGCTGGTCCTGGGCGACGGCCAGGACATCATCGATCGCATGGTCGACGGCGGCCTGGATCGCTGGCTGCCGGAGGACGCGCCCGGGCATCTGCGCGACCGCCTGGTGCTGCGGGGACTGATCGCCCGGGCCTACGAGGATGCGCGGATGCGGCTGGCCGGCGAGGTCGTCGCCGGGCTGGGCCTCGCCGGGGTGGAGGACTTCCGGCTGATCTCGTCGCAATTGCGCGCGGCGCTGCGGGCGGGCGACGAGATGCGCTGCGAGACGCTGGTGCGGCAATTGGGGGATCTGTTCGCCCGCAAGCTGGGGGGGCTCGACGACGAGGGGCGTTTGCGGCTCACCCTGGGCGACGACCGCATCGTGGTCGAGGGTCTCGTCCAGGCCATGATCGACGGCGAGGAACTGGATCCGGCCGGGCGCGAGTCGTTGCGCGCACGGGCGGGCGAGGCCTACGGGCAGGCGCTGGCGAACCTGTCGGACCGCGTGCTCGGCGACACCCGGATCGTGCTCGACGGCAAGGCCTACGTACTGGAAAAGAATATCGGCCAGGGCGGCTTCGGCCGGGTCGATCTCTACAAGGCCGGGGACGGCGCGCGCATCGTGCTCAAGACGCCCCTCGTCGGCGACGGCAGCCGCGGCCTGGAATCGCTTCTGCTCGAGGCCCGCAACGAGGTGCGCAGCCATCGGGTCGCCCAGGTGCCGGGCCCCGGCGTGGACGGCGTGCATCCGCGGGTCATCGGCCTGCGCGGCGCCTTCCGGGGTCCGGACGGACTGGTCCGGATCGCGCTCGAGCACGCGCCCGGCGGCAATCTGTACAACCTGAACGAGACGCTCCAGACCGCCATCGACCGGGGCGTGGTCAGTCCCGAGGCCGCCACGCTGGTCCGTATCCTGCTGTTCCGCGACATGCTGGAAGGCATGCGCCACGTGCAGGAGGCGCGCGGCATGATGCACCTCGACTTCAAGTCGCCCAATGTGTTCATCGGCGAGGACGGCTCGGCCAAGGTGGGCGATTTCGGCACGTCCTGGCGGGGCGACACGCTGCACCTGGGCAAGCAGCTGGTGGCGAACCCCCTGTGGCAGGCGCCGGAACTGCTCGTCGGCGCGCGGGAGAGCCAGCGTGTCCTGCGGCAGGGCGGCTACGGCGGCTTCGAGACCGGCGGCAAGACCGACACCTGGAGCGTGGGCGTCACCGCCTACGAGATCTTCACGGGAGGACTGCTGCCTTTCGACGACCCGACGGGCTTCATGAGCAAGGTCGAGGACAAGCTGCTCGCGTTCGGCGGCGACGAGACCCACCGGGTGCGCGCGCTCGGCACCGACCGGGAGGGCAATCCGGTGGGGATGGGGGCGACCGCGCTGGACCGCCTGCTCAACCAGCTGCTGCATCCCGACCCGAAGCAGCGCCCCGGGCTCGGGGATGTCCTGGAGGGCCATCTGTTCGACGAGCTGCTGCGACCGTCGCCGGACGGGATGGGCATGGTCGAGGACACGGTCCTGGTCGATGAGGTCCGCGAGCTCATCAAGGCGATTTCGACGGGCGACATGGACCGCGCGCACGAACTGAGCGAGGCGCTGGGGCGTTAGGGAGGGGGCGTCTGATCGCTTCGATGCCCCGCCAGCGGGTCATGGCGTGGTCTTTCGAGCGGCCATGGCGGCCAGCTTCGCGATCGTGTTGATGTTCCGGGCCGTGCCGTTGGCCGCGGCCTGGATGCGGAGCCTGGAAGCCGCCATGCCTCCGCCGTAGGCCACGTAGATCTCCCGCTTGCCCAGGCCGATTGCTTCGTCCGCCCGGTTCCTGATCCCGTCGAGCGTGTCGGCGGGCGGCGGAGCGTCCAGGAAAATGGCGACCGTCCGGTTGGGCGGCGCATCGGGGAAGGGGTTGGCCGCGAGCACGTCGGCCATTTCCCGCGCCGTGCGCACGAGCACACCCACGGGCTTGCCGGCGTAGACCGTCAGGCGGTTCTCCAGCGCCGTCTTGATTTCCGGCTCGGGCCACTCGGCCGAGAAGACGACATTGCCGCTGGCGATGTAGGTCCGGACTTCCTGGAAGCCCTCGGCGACGCACATCGCTTTCAAGTCGTCCATCGGCAGCTTGCCCGTGCCGCCGACGTTCACGGCGCGCAGCAGTGCGATATAAGAGGGCATTCGGTCTCCTTTTTTCTGGTTCGCGCGAACGCACCGGAGGGGCGATGCGGCCGGTGCGCGGGCCTATGCGGGATCTTAGCGCCTCAGGGCACGAGCAGCATGCTGCCGGTGCTGCGTCCGGCCTCCAGGTCCGCGTGCGCCCGCGCCACATCTTCGAGCGCGTAGGCGGTGCCGATGGTACCGCCGATGCCCTGGCGCAGCATGTCCATGACCGCGGCGGCCGCCGTCCGGTAGGTCGACAGGTCGGCGGCATAGGCCATGAAACTGGGGCGCGCCAGCGACAGGGAACGTCGAGGGCCGACATCCTCGAGATCGAGGGGCGGGATGGGGCCCGCCGCCTGGCCGATGCTGGCGACGGTGCCGAATGGCCGCACGCACGCGAGCGTCCGCGCCAGCATGCCGCCGCCGATGCCGTCGTAGGCGACGTCGACGCCGCGTCCGTCCGTCAGCTTCCGGACTTCGCCGACGTGATCCGCATCGCGACCGACGATGACATGATCGGCCCCCGCCTGGCGGGCCAGTTCGGCCTTTTCCCGGGAACTCGTCGTGCCGATCACCGTGGCGCCCAGATGCTTGGCCCAACGTGACAGGAGCGCGCCCGTGCCGCCTGCGGCGGCATGGATGAGCACCGTGGTCCCGGGCCCGACCGGGAAGGTCCGGGTCAGCAGCATGTGGGCGGTGATGCCGCGCAGCATCGAGGCCGCGGCCGCGTTCGCCGGAATGTCGTCCGGCAGGACGATGGCGCGTGCTTCCGGCAGCAGCCGCGTCGAGGCGTAGGCGCCGACGGGGGCGCCGGCGTAGGCCACGCGGTCGCCGGGCGACAGACGGGTGACGCCGGGACCGACAGCCTCGACCACGCCGGCCCCTTCGACGCCGAGCGTGGCGGGCAGCGGCAGCGGATAGAGCCCCGTCCGGTGGTAGATGTCGATGAAGCTGACGCCGATCGCCTCGTGCCGGACGCGGATTTCGTCCGGACCGGGATCGGCCGGCGCGTCGGCCGACACGCGCAGCTGATCGATGCCGCCGGGGCGGGCGATCTGGATTTTCTTGTCCATCCGGATCTCTCCTGTGTTGGGATGGAGGGATCATCCCACGCACATGTATGGAAATAAATTCCCTATACTTTCCCATGTGATGTGAAAAACTTGACAGTCATGGACTGGGAAGACTTGCGATATTTCGCAGCGCTGGCGAACGCGGGTTCGCTGTCGGGCGCGGCGCGCCTGATCGGCGTCGAGCATGCGACGGTCGCGCGCCGCGTCGCCCGCCTGGAGCGGGAAACCGGGCTGAAGCTGGTGGACCGGCGCGGGCGCCGTTTCCTGCTGACCGCCGAGGGCGGAAAGATCGCGTCGATCGCGCGGACGATGGAGAAGAGCGCCGACGCGATCGAGCGCGTGAAGGCCGGACGGTCGTCGGCGCTTGAAGCCGAGGTCGTGATCAGTGCGCCGCCCGCCTATGCCGCGGCGCGGCTGGCCGGACCGTTGGCGGACCTCCGCAAGCGGCACCCCGGTATCCGGGTCCGCATGATCGGCGAGAAGCGCCAGGCCTCGCTGGACCGTCGAGAGGCCGATCTGGCGATCCGCCTTTCCCGCCCCACGGCGGGCGACCTGACGGCGTTCAAGATCGGCGAGGCCCGGTTCCGGCTTTATGCCAGTCCCGCCTATCTCGCCGCGACGCCGGTTGGCGCATGGGCGTTCGTCGCCTATGAGCAGGACATGGATGCCGCGCCCCAGCAAGCCGGGCTCCTGGCGATGCTCGAGGGCCGGCCTATCGGGCTGCGCGCCAGCACCCTGGAAATGCAGGCGGCCTTCATCCTGGCGGGCGGCGGCGTCGGCATGCTGCCCGATTTCGCGGTGGAAGGCCTGGACGGCCTGGTCGAGGCGGATCCGGCCATGCTCTCTCTCGTCCGGGAGATCTGGCTGGTCGTCCATACCGACATGCGACATGCGCCGGCCATCCGCGCGGTCATGGATTGCCTGGGCCGGTCCGTGGGGCCTTTGGAACAGGCCCTAATCCAGGGGGCTGGCGCAGTCGGCGGCGCTGTCGCGGGCCTGCCGCAGCAGGGCCAGCAGCTGCGCCTGCGATGAGGGCGGACAGTCCCGCAGCAGGTCGGTGGCCACGCGCTCCTGAAGCGTGCGCAGCTGCGCGAAGAACCGCTGGCCTTGCGCGCTCAGGCGCAGGCAGCGCACGCGCTTGTCGCTTTCGCTGGCGCTGCGCGTCAGCCAGCCGCGTTCCTCCAGGTGGGCCAGGAGGCGCGCCATCTGGGCCTTGTCGGCGTGGCTGCGTTCCACCAGGTCTCTTTGCGTGAGGCCGGGCTGCCGGCCTGCGCGCATCAGGATGCGCATTTCGTTGAAGGTCAGCTCCGGATGAACGGTCTCCATGGCCTTGCGCATGCGCGCGCGGAACAGGTGCAGCAGTTCGTGCAGGCTGTCGAAGACGTCGATGGGCAGTGACGGAGTCATGGTGGCCGGTTGATGGTTGACTAAGTCAACTTATCGAGTCAATAATAGTGGACTTTAACAACTAATAGAGCGATATGTCCACGGAAGAAAAAACCGTCATCCGGCGCGTGCGCCATCCGTTCCGCGCCCGTCACGTGCGCTTGCTCGCGCGCGAACCCGTCAGCCCCGGTTTCGTCCGCCTGACGCTGGGAGGCCCGGAGCTGCATGATTTCACGAGCGCCGGCTTCGACGATCACGTCAAGCTCATCCTGCCTCAGGCGGGGCTGGAAAAGCCCAACCTGCCCGCCATGGTCGGCGGCCGGCCGCAGGTCGAGGAGCCGCGTCCCGTCATGCGGGACTACACGCCGCTGCGTTTCGACCCGGTCGGCCACACGCTGCTGATGGATTTCGCGGTCCACGGCACGGGGCCGGCGGTCGAGTGGGCGCTTGGCGCCCCGATCGGCCAATGGCTGGGGCTGGCCGGCCCGCGCGGCAGCATGCTGCTGCCCGACGACCTGCAATGGCACTGGCTGCTGGGCGACGAGACGGCCGTGCCCGCGATCGAGCGCCGCCTGGCGGAACTGCCCGCGGGGACGCGCGCCGCGGTGCGGGTGCAACTGGCCGATCCCGCCGACCGGCGCGCCTGGCGCAGCGCCGCGGACCTGGATCTGCAATGGGTGGATTCGCTGGCCGGGGCGGTCGACGCGCTGGAGATTCCGGCGGGCCCCGGCTTCATCTGGGCCGCCGGCGAAAACCGCGCCATGGCGCTGCTGCGCAAGCAACTGCTCGCCAAGCCGGGCGCCGACCCGCGCCGCATGCGGATCGCCTCGTACTGGAAGCGGGGAGAGGCGGGGCACCACGAGGAAATCGGCGCCGGCGGCTGACGCCCGGCCGGGGGGCCGGTGGCGCGCCTTCGTGCGCTATAGTGGCGCTTTGCAGGCGCGGATCATCGATCCCGCATGGCAGGCCTACCCCCGGAAGCGCGACAGCCTATGTTCATCGAGCTCGTCAAAGGAGTTTCCCTGCTGCTGGCGCTGTGCTTCCTCCATGGCGTGAACGTCCGGCTGTGGCGCTCGCGGCCGCTCGTGGGGCGGCTGTGCTCGGGCGTCATCTTCGGCGGCATCTGCGTGATCGGCATGCTGACGCCCCTGGTGCTGGAGCCGGGCGTCATCTTCGACGCGCGTTCGGTGGTGCTCAGCATGGCGGGCCTGTTCGGCGGCCCGCTGGTGGCCGGCGTCGCGGCGGCCATGGCGGGCGCGGCGCGGCTGGCGCTGGCGGGCGAAGGGGCCGTCATTGGCCTGCTGGTGATCCTGCTGTGCGCCGCGTCGGGCCTGCTCTACCGTCGGGCGCGGGCGCGCGGATGGCTGGACGTGGACCCGGTCTCGCTGGCGTGCTTCGGATTGTTGACGCACGTGGCGGTGCTGGCCCTGTTCCAGTTCCTGCCCGCCGACGTGGCGCGGCACTTCAACGGGATGGTCGCCCAGCCTTTCCTGCTCACGTTCACCTGCGCCACGGTGGTGCTCGGCCTGCTGCTGCGCGACATGGAGGACCGGCTGTCCACCGAGCGCGCCCTGGCGGGCACGGCGGCGCGGCTGTCCGCCATCACCCGGGCGATCCCCGACGTGCTGCTGGTGCTCGACGACCAGGGACGCTATGTGGAAGTGCTGTCCCACGACGACGGCCCGCTGGCCGCGAGCGTGTCGGAACTGGTCGGCCGGCGGCTGCACGAGGTGCTGCCCGCCGGGCAGGCCGACCGCTTCATGACCCTGATCCGCGACACGTTGTGGTCGCGCCGCACGCAAGGCATCGAATACGAAATGCGGACGCGGTCGGGGCTGCGCCATTTCGAGGGACGCGTCCAGGCTCTGGATGCCCGGGTGAACGGCCGGGACGGCGTGGTCTTCCTGGCCCGCGACATCACCGAGCGCAGGCGGGCCGAGAGCGCCCTGCGCGAATCGGAACTGCGCTTCCGCTCGGTGCTGCTCAACATCCCCTCCATTTCCGTGCAGGGGTATCGGGCGGACGGCACCACGACCTACTGGAACCGGGCGTCGGAGTATCTCTACGGCTACACGGCCGAAGAGGCCATGGGCAGGAGCCTGCTGGACCTGATCATCCCGTCGTTCATGCACGACCAGGTGCGCGCGGAGATGCGCCGCATGTTCGACACCGGCGAGGCCATTCCGGCGGGCGAACTGCGGCTGCGGCGCAAGGACGGGTCCATGGTGGACGTGTTTTCCAGTCATGCGTTCGTCGAGGTGCCGGGCCAGCCGCCGGAGATGTTCTGCATCGACGTCGACATCTCGAGCCGCAAGGCCGCCGAGGAAGAGGCGCGCTACCTGGCGTTCTACGATGCGCTGACGCAGCTTCCCAACCGCCGGCTGCTGGTGGATTGCCTGCAGCGGGCGCTGACCGACGGCGCCCGGTCGGGCCTGATCGCGGCGGTGTTCTTCCTGGACCTGGACAACTTCAAGACCCTGAACGACACCCGCGGCCACGAGGTGGGCGACCTGCTGTTGCGGCTGGTGGCCAGGCGCCTGCGCGACAGCGTGCGCGAACAGGACACGGTGGCCCGCCTGAGCGGGGATGCGTTCGTGGTGGTCGCGCCCGGCCTGGGTCGCGGCGCGCCGGAGGCGGCCGCCGGTGCGCGCGCGCTGGGCGAGCATCTCCTGGCCCGCCTGCGCGAGCCGTGCGACCTGGCCGGGCACGAATACCATTTCTCGATGAGCGTCGGGGTGGCGCTGCTCGACCCCGCCTCGGAATCGGTGGACGAGGTGCTCAAGCAGGCGGACATGGCCATGTATCGCGCCAAGGACGCCGGGCGCGATACGCTGCGCTTCTTCGATCCGGACATGCAGCAGGCCGTGACCCGCCGCGCGATGCTGGAGGTCGAGCTGCGCAACGGCCTGCGCCAGGACCAGTTCCTGCTGCTCTACCAGCCCCAGGTGGACGGCGAGGGGCGTGTGACGGGCGTCGAGGCGCTGGTGCGCTGGCGGCATCCGGCGCGCGGGATGGTGCCGCCGTCCGAATTCATCCCCATGGCCGAGGAGACGGGGCTGATCCTGCCGCTGGGCCATTGGGTCATGGAAACGGCCCTGCGCCAGCAGGCCCGCTGGCGGCTGGATCCGGTGTTCGGCCGCCTGGACCTGGCCGTCAACGTCAGCCCCCGCCAGTTTCGGCAGGAAGACTTCGTGGCGCAGGTCCTTGCGCTGCTGCGCGACACGGGCGCCGATCCCGCGCGGATCAAGCTCGAGCTGACCGAAAGCCTGCTGCTGCACAGCGTGGACAGCGCGATCGAGACCATGCGCGCGCTCCGGGCGCATGGCCTGAGTTTCGCGCTGGACGATTTCGGTACGGGCTATTCCTCGCTGAACTATCTCAAGCGCCTGCCGCTCGCCCAGATCAAGATCGACCAGAGCTTCGTGCGCGGCGTGCTGCGGGATCCCAGCGACGCGGCCATCGCCCGCTCCATCATCGCGCTGGCCGACAGCCTGGGCCTGGGCGTGATCGCCGAGGGCGTGGAGACCGAGGCGCACCGCCGCTTCCTGCTGGAGCATGGCTGCCCGGCCTTCCAGGGGTATCTGTTCGGGCGTCCGATGGAACTGGACGCCCTCGAGCGGCAGGTGCGCGCGGGCCGTTGATCCCCGCCCGCGGCCGCTCAGGCGCGCAGGGTCTTCAGCGCCGTGGCCCAGCGCAGCAGTTCGTCCAGCAGCGTGGTGGCCGAGGCGTCGATCAGTTCGTTGGAGGCGAATTCGCCGTTTTCCTGGATGTGCTTGGGCACCATGGGGATGGCGACGCCTTCGACCATGGGCATCATCTTCAGGGTGGTGACCTGCGGCTTGACCGACTGGACCGAGCGCAGGCCGCCCGTGACCCCGCCGTAGCTGACGAAGCCGCAGGGCTTGTAGTTCCATTCCTTGTAGACGAAGTCCAGCGCGTTCACCAGGGTGGGCGGCGCGCTGTAGTTGTATTCGGGCGTCACGAAGACGTAGGCGTCGGCGCGGGCCACGCTGGCGCTCCAGCGCTTGGTGTGGTCGTGCGCGTATTGCTGCATGCGGGGATGCACCGGCTCGTCGTAGAGGGGCAGGTTGAAGTCGGCCAGGTCCACCAGTTCGACGTCGAACTGGCCGTGGCCGCGCGCGAATTCGTGGAACCAGCGCGCGACGGCGGGACCGACGCGGCCCGGGCGGGTGCTGCAGATGATGACTTGGAGCTTGAGCGGCATCGTGTGTTTCCTTGCTTGTTGGGGGAGAGGGTGGTCGTCAGCCCGCGCCCTCGGGGAGCGGGATGAATTCCTGGTCGTCGCCGACCGGCAGGGCCATGCGCTGGGCGCGCCAGTCCTCGCGGGCCTGTTCCAGCCGGTCCTTGGACGAGGACACGAAATTCCAGTAGATGAACCGTTCGCCGATGGGCTCGCCGCCCAGCAGCATGACGGTGGCGGGGCCCCGCGCCTGGATCTGAGCGGCGCGGCCCGGTTCCAGGACCAGCATCTGCCCTTCGGCCAGCGGCTGGCCGTCCAGTTCGACGGCGCCCCGGGCCACGTAGACGGCGCGTTCCGGGTATTCGGTCCCCAGGGTGCGGCGGGCGCCGTCGGCCATGTCCCAGTGCAGGTAGAACAGGGGCGAATGCGTCCGGACGCGGGCGGCGGCGCCATCGATGGCGCCGGCGATCAGGCGGCCGGCGACGCCGTCCTCGTCGAATTCGGGCAGTTCGCCGGCGCCCTGGTGGTGATGGAAGGCCGGCGCCGTTTCCTCGTGTTCGCGCGGCAGGGCGACCCAGGCCTGGATGCCGTGCATGGTGGCGCCGTGGGCGCGGGCGTATTCCAGCCGTTCGCTGTGGGTGATGCCGCTGCCGGCGGTCATCCAGTTGACCTCGCCGGGGCGGATTTCCTGGTTCGATCCCAGGCTGTCGCGGTGGGTGATGGCGCCGCTGTACAGGTAGGTGACGGTGGACAGGCCGATGTGGGGATGCGGCCGGACGTCCAGTTCGAGCGGGGCGCCGCGCGCCACGTCCAGCGGTCCCAGGTGGTCGAAGAAGATGAAGGGCCCCACCATGCGGCGCTTGCGGAAGGGCAGGACGCGGCCGACGATGAAGCCCCCGCCCAGGTCGTGTGTGCGGCGGTCGATCAGCAGGGTGGCGGTCATGGGTATCCTCGCGCGGGCCGGTCGGGAGCGGCCCCGCGATTACGATACTACAGCTCCCTGCGCTACATGTGCCCGGGCAGCCAGGTGGCCAGCGCGGGGAAATACCACAGGATCACCAGCAGCAGCGCCATCAGGCCGAAGTAGGGCGCGCAGACCCGGGCCAGGTAGGTGATTTCCTTGCCGGTCATGCTTTGCAGCACGAACAGGTTGAAGCCCACCGGCGGCGTGATCTGGGCGGTCTCGACGGTGATGACCAGGAAGATGCCGAACCAGATCGGGTCGATGCCGGCCGCCTGGATGATGGGCAGCACCACGCCCATGGTCAGGACGATGGTGGAGATGCCGTCCAGGAAGCAGCCCAGCACGATGTAGAACAGCGCGAGCGCGACGATCAGCATGCCGGGCGACAGGTTCAGTCCGCCGACGAATTCCGCCAGCTGGCGGGGCAGGCCGATGTAGCCCATGGACAGGGTCATGAAGGCGGCGCCCGACAGGATCAGGGCGATCATGCAGTACAGGCGCGTGGCCCCCAGCAGCGAATCGTGGAACGATTTCCAGGTCAGGGTCCTTTGCCAGGCCGACAGCAGGAAGGCGCCGAGGACGCCGATGGCGGCCGATTCGGTGGCGGTGGCCACGCCGCTGTAGATGCTGGCGACCACGCCCAGGATCAGCAGGACCACGGGGATCAACTGGCGCGATTCGCGCAGCTTTTCGGCCAGCGACAGGCCGCCCGCCGATTCCGGCACGCGGTCCGGGTGCAGCAGCGCCCAGCCGGCGATCCAGCCGCTGAACAGCAGCGCCAGCAGCAGCCCGGGCACGACCCCGGCGATGAAGAGCTTGGCGATCGAGGTTTCCGCCGCCACGCCGTAGACGATCAGGATGATGGACGGGGGGATCAGCAGCCCCAGGGTGGCGGGCCCGCCCAGCGAGCCGATGATCTGCGCGTCGGGGTAGCCGCGCCGCCGCAATTCCGGCAGGTTCATGCGGCCCACCGTGACGCAGGTGGCGGCCGAGGACCCGCAGACCGAGGCGAAGATCGTGCAGCCCAGCACGTTGGTGTGCAGCAGGCGCCCGGGCAGGCGGTTGACCCAGGGCGCCAGGCCGCGGAACAGGTTTTCCGACAGGTTGGTGCGATAGAGGATTTCGCCCATCCAGATGAACAGGGGCAGGGCGGTCAGGGTCCAGCTGCTGGCGCTGCCCCAGATGGTGATGGCCATGGCGTCGCCCGCCGCGCGACTGGAGAAGAACTCCATGCCGAACCAGGCGACGCCGGCCAGGGTCAGGCCCACCCAGACGCCGCCGCCCAGCAGCGCGAAGAGGACCACGATCAGGATGACGCTGGCCGAGATCTCATTCATGGTGGGGTTCCTCGGAGGCGGGGGCCGGGCGCCTGCCCAGCAGTTCCAGGCAGAATTCGTCCAGGAAGGCGATGAAGAAGACCAGGGTGCCCACGGCCATGGGGATCTGGGGGATCCACATCGGCGTGGCGTCGATGCCGGTGGAGATGTCCTGGAAGGACCAGGACTGCCAGACCAGGCGCGCGGAATACAGGGCCAGGAACCCCGACAGCGCGACGGCGATCAGCAGGGCGGCCAGTTCCAGCCCCCGGCGCGCCCGGCCGCGCAGCATGCTCAGGACCAGGGTGACGCGGATGTGCTCGCCGTGTTTCAGCGTGCTGGCCAGGGCCAGGAAGCCGGCGCCGGCCATGGCGTAGCCGGCGTAGGCGTCGTAGCCGCCGACCGGAAAGCCCAGCAGGCGGCCCAGGATCATCAGCGACACCATCAGCAGGACGCCGATCATGCCCAGGCCGGCCAGCCAGGCGCTGGCCGTATAGAGTCCGTCGAGGAACCGGCGCATGGTCAGCGGCTGGCGCGGTAGGCGTCCAGGATATGCTTGCCCTCGTCGCCCGCCTTGGCCGTCCATTCCTGGATGACGGTGTCGCCGACCTTGGCCAGGTCGGCCGTCAGCTGGGCGGAGGGTTCGACGATTTCCATGCCGCCGGCCTTGAGCTTGGCGATGGAATCGGCGTCGACCTTGCGGGATTCTTCCCAGCCGCGCTTTTCGGCGGCGGCCGCGGCCTTCAGCAGGGCGTCGCGCGTGGCCGGGGACAGGGCGGCGACGGCCTTTTTGTTGGCGACCACGGCGTTTTTCGGGATCCAGGCCCGGACGTTGGTGAAGTACTTCATGTTTTCGTAGAGCTTGTTGTCCGCGCCGGTGGCGCTGGACGTGATCAGCCCTTCGATGACGCCGGTGGCCAGCGCCTGGGACAGTTCGGCTTCCTGGATGGTGACGGGCTGGGCGCCGACCAGTTCGCCGATGCGGGCGGTGGTGGGGCTGTAGACGCGCCATTTCATGCCCTTCAGGTCGGCGCCGGAATTGATGGGCTTGTTGCTGTAGATGCTTTGCGGCGGCCAGGCCACGGCGTACAGCAGCACCATGCCCTGCTGGTCCAGTTTCTTTTCCAGGGCGGGTTTCTGGGCCTGGTAGAGCTTCCAGGCCTCGTCGTAGTTGCTGGCCAGGAACGGCAGGCCGTCCAGGCCGAAGGGCTGCCATTCGTTCTGGAAGCTGACCATGAAGAATTCGCCCGCCTGGGCCTGGTCGCCCTGCACGGCGCGCTTGATTTCCGGCATCTTGAACAGGGACGCGCCGGAATGGACGGTGATCTTCAGGTCGCCCTGGGTGGCGGCGTCCACGTCCTTGGCGAACTGGGCCAGGTTCTGCGTGTGGAAATTGAAGGCCGGGTAGGCCGAGGCCAGGTCCCACTTCGTGGCGGCCTGGGCCTGGACGGTGAGGCCCAGGCCGGCGACCAGGGCGGTGGCGAAGAAAGTGCGACGCTTCATGGGGAGGCTCCTGGAGAAGGATCGGGTGGGCATTGCCGCGCGGCCGCGAGCCGGCCCGGGCGATGGCTGACGATAAAGATAGACCATCCATGGCCCGCCGCCAATCAGGGTTATCAACAATAAGAATATTTTTGTAGCTGAGATAGCCTTTGATAGTTGAATTATTTTTTATAATTGTTGAACAATGTAGGGCGAAGCTTGCCCGTGGCCGGTCCGGGGCGCCGCCGGCGCGGAACGGGTCAGTCGACGCGGGCGGAATAGACCGACAGCACCATGCGCTCGGACTGGATCAGGTAGCCTTCCAGGTCCCGGGCCGCCGTCGCCGTGTCGCCCTGGCCGAACAGTTCCAGCAGGCGGGCATTCAGATCGACGAAGGGCGCATGCAGATATTCGGGATCGTCCAGCAGGCCGAAGGCCAGCCGCAATTCGGCCGAGATGTCGGCGAACATCGCCGACAGGCGCGCGCTGTCGGCCAGCGCCACGATGCCCGCGTGGAACAGCATGTTGGCCGACCCGACCTCCAGCCAGTCGCCGGCGTCGCGCATGCGGCGCGCGTGCTCCATGGCCTGTTCCATGCGCTTGTGGGCGGGATGGCGGGGCCATGCCTGGGCCAGGGCCTGGCATTCGATCAGGCGGCGCACGCGATAGATGTCGATGATGTCGGCGATCGACGGCACCACCACCGAGACGCCCCGGTTCGGTTCGTGGCGCAGCAGCCCTTCCTTGGACAGGATGCGGAAGGCCTCGCGCAGGGTGTTGCGCGACACTTCCAGCTGTTCGCTCAGGCCCGCCTCGGACAGCCGCTGGCCGGCGCGCAACTGGCCGTGGATGAGCTGCTGGCGGATGGTTTCCGCGACGGTGTCGGTCAGGCTCGGCGCGGCGCTGGGGCTGGGATAATGTCGGGGATGCATGGTCGTCCTCGGAATGATTTTCGCGGACAGGATCGTTCAACGATCCGTGCCGGATTTTGCAATGATAAGGAACGCACATGGACTTGAACAGCGATCTCGGTGAAGGCTTCGGCGCCTGGCGCATGGGCGACGACGCCGCCATGCTGGATATCGTCACCAGCGCCAACGTGGCCTGCGGCTTCCATGCCGGGGACCCGGCCGGCATCCTGGACACCCTGCGCGCGGCGGCGGCGCGCGGCGTGGCCATCGGGGCGCACGTGGCCTATCCGGACCTGGCCGGCTTCGGCCGGCGCAACATGGATCCGTCCAGCCGCGAACTGGTGGCGGACGTGATCTACCAGATCGGCGCCCTGCGGGGCCTGGCCGCCGCCGCCGGCACCCGGGTGGCCTACGTCAAGCCGCACGGCGCCCTGTACAACACGATCGCGCACGACCGGCGCCAGGCGTCGGACGTGATCACCGCCGTGCTGGAACTGGACCCGGACCTGATCCTGATGGCGCTGGCCGGCTCGCCGCTGCTGGACTGGGCGCGGGAGCGCGGCCTGCGGGTGGTGGCCGAGGCTTTCGCCGACCGGGCCTACAGGCCCGACGGGGCGCTGGTGTCGCGCCGCGAGGCGGGCGCCGTGCTGCACGATCCCGACCAGGTCGCCGACCGCATGCTGGACCTGGTGCGCACGGGCGAAATCACCGCCATCGACGGCAGCCGCGTGCGGCTGCGGGCCGATTCCATCTGCGTGCACGGCGACAGCCCGGGGGCCGTGGCCATGGCGCGCGCGGTGCGGCGGCGGCTGGAGTCGGCCGGCGTCGCCCTGGCGTCGTTCGCGGACGCGCGGGCTTCATGATTTCTCCGCGCTGCCTGCCGGCCGGAGACGGCGCCGTGCTGGCGGAACTCGGCTCGCTGGACGAGACCCTGGCGCTGTTCCAGGCGCTGGGCGCGTGGCCGGCCGGCGTGGATGATGTGATTCCCGCCGCCCGCACGCTGCTGGTGCTGTTCCAGCCGTCCGTGCTGGCGGCGCGGGACGTGGCCGCCTGGCTGCGGCATGCCGCGTCCGGCGCGGCGGTGTCCGGCGACGCATCCGGCCCGCGTCCGGCGGCCGATGCCGTCCGACGAGTGGAGATTCCCGTGCGCTATGCGGGCGAGGACCTGGAGGCGGTCGCCGGCCTGCTCGGCCTGACGCGCGCCGAACTGATCGAGCGCCATACCGGCAGCGACTACCGGGCGGCCTTCGCCGGCTTCGCGCCGGGTTTCGTCTATCTGGCGGGCGGCGACCCCTGTTTCCACGGCGTGCCTCGCCGTCCCGCGCCGCGCGTGCGCGTGCCGGCGGGCTCGGTGGCCGTGGCGGGGGACTTCAGCGCCGTCTATCCGTCCGACAGTCCGGGCGGCTGGCAGCTGCTGGGCGAGACGCCCTGGCGCATGTGGGACATGACGCGGATCGAACCGGCGCTGGTGCAGCCGGGGTTCCGGGTCCGTTTCCGCGACCTGGACGCCCCCGGGACCGTGGTGAGCCTGCCGGCTTCGGGGGGCGCGGCCGCGCGGGCGGCGTCGTCGGCGGATGACCGGCCGGCGCCGGGCGGGACGGCCGATAGCCCGCCGGCCGAGCCGCCGGCGGCCTGCGAAGTGCTGGACGCGGGCCTGCAGACCCTGGTCCAGGACGAAGGCCGGCCCGGCCTGACGCGCCTGGGGGTGTCCCGGTCCGGGGCGCTCGACCGCGGGGCCATGCGCGAGGCCAACCGGCTGGTGGGCAATCCGCCGGGCCTGCCGGTGCTGGAGCATGCGCTGGGCGGATTACGGCTGCGCTGCCATGGGCGGGCCGTGGTCGCGGTGACCGGCGCCACGGCCCCGGTGGTGGCGACCTCGGCGTCGGGCATGCGCCTGCCCGCGTCGGCCGGCCATCCCATCGTGCTGCACGACGGCGACGAACTGCGGATCGGCCGGGTCCGCGCCGGCGTGCGCTGCTACGTGGCCGTGCGCGGCGGCTGGGCGGTGCATCCCGTCCTGGGCAGCTGCGCCACCGACATCCTGGCCGGCATGGGGCCCGCGCCCCTGAAGCGGGGCGACGAATTGCCGATCGGCCGTCCCGTCCCCCCCGGCGGCCCTGACGACGCCGCGCGGACGCCCGATGCGCCGCCCGGCGAGGCGCCGCCCCGCGCGGGGGATCGGGCGGTGTTCGACGTGATTCCCGGCCCGAGGGACGACTGGTTCGATGCGGATGCCCTGCGTCGGCTCCTGTCGCAGGACTGGGTCGTGACGCCGCAGTCCAACCGGGTGGGCATGCGGTTGGCCGGCGCCGAGCCCCTGGTCCGCTGCCGGCAGGGGGAACTGCCCAGCGAGGGGACCGTCGCGGGCGCCCTGCAGGTGCCGCCCAGCGGACAGCCCGTCCTGTTCCTGGCCGATCATCCGCTGACCGGCGGCTATCCGGTCATCGCCGTGGTGCCCGGCGCGCAGCTGGACCGGCTGGCGCAGGTGCCGGTCGGGACGCGCCTGCGTTTCCGCCGCGCGCCGAATCCGCTGCGGGCGGCGGGGGTAAAGACCGCGGCCGTCCGGCCGTAGATCCCGGTACGGGTTGGCCGGCTGCTTCCGCGCGCCGGGACCCGCGGCTGGAATGACGCCATGAACTCCCTCGATCCGCTTGCTTCCGCCCTGTCCCCGCCGACCGGCCTCGCGCCCGTCGGCGGCGGGAGCGCCGCTGGAAACGGCGCACGGGATGCGTCGTCATCGGCCTGGCCGTCGATCTCCGATCTGGGGCGGGCGCTGTCCCGGGTTGCCTCCCGGAACGCGTCGGGCGCCTCGAACCGCGACCAGGACATCGACGACAGCGAACTGCCCGATGCCGTCAAGAACCTGCTGCGGATGATCCGCGACCTGCGGGAAAGGCTGGCCGAACTGGCGCGGGAACTGCGGGCGGTCCAGGCCGACGAGGGCATGGACCCGGAGGTCAAGCGTGCGCGCCTGCTGCAGATCCGGGCGCAGATGGGCGCGCTGAACGGCGCGCTGGTGTCGGCCACCCAGAAATTGTCCGGCCTGATGCGGGAGATGAAGCTGGACAAGGCGCAGCAGATGACCGCCGCGCAGCTGGCGCTGAAGTAGCGGCCGGGTCAGGCCGGCGGGGTGGCCAGTACGGCGCGGATCGCGTCCGTGAGCCGCCGCAGATCTTCCGGCCGCATCGTGAAGGCGGGCGTCAGGTAGACGATGTTGCCGAGAGGCCGTATCCACGCGCCCGCCTCCAGGAACTTCCCGCACAGCGCGGCGCGGTCGGGCGCGCGGTCCAGTTCGACCGCGCCGATGGCGCCCTTGACGCGGATCTCGCGCACGTGAGGCAGGGACGCGCAGGGTGTCAGACCCTCGCGCAGCAGATCCTCGATCGCCCGGACCTGCGCCAGCCGGGGTTCCGTCTCGAACAGGTCCAGCGAGGCCAGCGCGGCGGCGCAGGCGAGCGCATTGCCCATGTAGGTGGGTCCGTGCATCAGCGCGTGCGCGGGGTCGTCGGACCAGAACCCCTCGAAGACGCGCCGGCTGGCCACGGTCGCGGCCAGCGGCAGGGTGCCGCCCGTCAGCGCCTTGGACAGCGTGATGATGTCGGGCCGGACGCCCGCCTGTTCGAAGGCGAACATCGTCCCGGTGCGCCCGAAGCCGGTGAAGATCTCGTCGAAGATCAGCAGGACGCCGTGGCGGTCGGCCATCTCGCGCAGCCGCGCGAGCACGGCGGGTGCGTGCATGCGCATCCCGCCCGCGCCCTGCACCAGCGGCTCGACCAGGATGGCCGCCACGCGGTCGGCGTGTTCGCGCAGCCAGGCGTCCAGGGCGTCGGCGGAGGCGTCGTCGACGGGGAGTTCGCGCAGGTCCTGGCGCGGGACGGCGCCGTCGAAGGCGGCGTGCATGCCCACGCCGGGATCGCAGACCGCCATGGTGCCGAACGTGTCGCCATGGTAGCCGCCGCGGAACGCGACGATGCGGCGCCGTTGCGGCTCGCCCTGGTTGAACCAGTACTGCATGGCCATTTTCAGCGCCACCTCGACCGAGACGGAGCCCGATTCCGTGAAGAAGACGCGGTCCAGGCCCGGCCCGAGCAATGCGCACAGGCGCCTGGCCAGCGTCAGCGCGGGTTCGTGCGCCAGTCCGCCGAACATGACATGGGGCATGCGGTCAAGCTGGTCGCGCACGGCCTGGGCGATGCGCGGATGGTTGTAGCCGTGGCAGGCGGTCCACCATGAGGCGATGCCGTCGATCAGGGTGCGGCCGTCGGCCAGTTCGATGCGGCTGTCCCGCGTGCGGACCACCGGCGCCGGCATGGCGGCCGTCTTCATCTGGGTGTAGGGCAGCCATACGTGGCGGTGGCCGTCGGCCAGCCAGTCGGGAAGGGAGGTGTTCATGATTTGTTTCAATTGAAAGGCACCCGAGTGCCGAGGGGGGATGACGGTCCGATGTCGTGCGCTTCACGCAAATTGCCGAGAAAATCGTTCAACTCCATCATGAGCCTATCTTCTTTCTAAATATGTCAAAAAGCTGTTTATTTCATTCATTTTGATATTATCGCTTCGCTTTCGATTTCCAACCAGGAGGCTTTCGACGTGACGTCGGACCGGTTCGATGGGCTTTTCGAGCATCTCTTGCGCGACGCGCAGCGGCATCGGCTGCGCCGCTCGATGCGCGTGTTCGAGCATGTGGCGCCGGGGCGCGTCGTCCTCGACGGGCGCGAAATCCTCAATTTCTGCAGCAACGATTACCTCGGACTGTCCCTGCATCCGTCGGTTCTCACCCGGGCGTGTGCGCATGTCCGGCGCCACGGGGCGGGCGCGACCGCCTCGCGGCTGGTCTGCGGCTCCGGCCCGGCCTGCGCCGCGATCGAGTCCAGGATCGCGCGCGCCAAGGGCACGCAGGCCGCGCTGCTGTTTTCCTCGGGATGGCAGGCGAATGCGGCGATCCTGCCGGCGCTGTCGCGGGCATGGGGCGGTGATGCCCAGGTCTACGTCGACCGGCTGGCCCATGCCAGCCTGCACCAGGGCTGCCGGGCGGCGGGCATCCGGCAGATCCGTTTCCGTCACAACGACCTGGATCACCTCGAAGCCCTGCTGCGCGCGCGGGCAGGATGGCCGGGGCGGCGCGTGATCGTGACCGAAAGCGTGTTCAGCATGGATGGCGACCGCTGCGACGTGGCGGCGCTGGCCGGCCTGGCGGAGCGGTACGGGGCGTTCCTATACCTGGACGAGGCCCATGCCACGGGCGTGCTGGGACCGGACGGCATGGGCCTGTCGAGCCTGGCCGGGGGGCGGGTCGATCTCGCCATGGGGACGTTCAGCAAGGCGATGGGGAGCTTCGGCGCCTACGTCGCCGGATCCCGCGCGCTGTGCGACTACCTGATCAACGCCTGTTCCGGCTTCGTCCACACGACCGCCCTGCCACCGGCCGTGCTGGGCGCCATCGACGCCGCGCTGGACCTCGTCCCCGGGATGCGGGCCGAGCGCGAGGCGCTGGCGGACAAGGCCGACGCGCTGCGCGGCGCGCTGCGGTCCATGGGGCTGGACACGGGCGACTCGGACACCCAGATCGTGCCCGTCCTGGTCGGCGACGAGCGCCGCGCGCTGGCCCTGAGTGGAGCCCTGGAGGCGCGCGGCGTGCTGGCGGCCGCCATCCGTCCGCCCACCGTGCCGCGCGGCACCAGCCGCCTGCGCATCGCGCTCAGCGCGGCGCACACGCGGGCGGACGTCGAAACGCTGACCGGCGCGCTGTCGGATGCGCTGGAGGCCGTGGCATGACCGCGCCGCCCACGCTCGTGTTCGCGCATGGCTGGGGGTTCGATGCCGGTTTCTGGGACGCGCTGCGGGCGCGGTTGCACGCCTGGCCGCAGCGGGTGCTGGAGCGCGGCTACTTTTCCGGCGCGGCCGAGGACGATGCGCTGCCCGACGGCCCGCTGGTGGTGATCGGCCATTCGTTCGGCTGCATGCGCATGCTGGCCCGGCTGGCGCCGCCGGCGCATCCCCGGCCGTGCGCCTGGGTCGGGATCAACGGCTTCGCCCGCTTCTGCGTCGGCGACGACTTTCCGCGGGGCGTGGATCCGCGCGTATTGCGGCGCATGGCGGTCCGGCTGGCGACTTCGCCGGCCGCCGTGGTCGACGCGTTCCGGTTGCGTTGCGGCGCGGCCCCCGCCGGCGCCGGGCCTTGCCCGACGGTGCTGGCCCGCGACCTGCGGGCCATGCGGGAACTCGACCTGCGCGATCGTGTGCGCGGCCTGGGAGCGCCCTTGCTGTCGCTGGCGGGCGCGGAAGATCCCGTGGTGCCGGCCTCGATGGCCGCGGACGCCCTGCCCGGTGGCGACATCGACTGGCTGCCGGACGGAGGGCATCTGCTGCCTCTGCAGGCCCCGGCCTGGTGCGCCGTGCGCATCATGGCATTTCTGGAGCGTCATGGGCTGGCTCCGGCTCCGGCTCCACGGGCGGGCGCGCGCGCGTCCCGCCCGTCCGCCGCGGTCGGCGGCGCTCCCGCGTCCGCGCGTCCCGGCGGCGTGGATGCGCGCTTCGGCGCGGCGGCGGACCGGTACGATGGCCATGCCGGCGTGCAGCGCGAGGTGGCGGTCCGGCTTGCGGCGCGGATCGGCCGGCTCGACCTGCCGGCGCGGCCCCGCATCCTGGAGATCGGCTGCGGCACGGGGTGCCTTACCCTCCTGCTGGGCGTGCGTTTCCCCGAGGCGGACTGGACGGTCACGGACCTGTCACCCGTCATGGTGGCACAGGCGCGCGGCCGGCTGCGCCTGGGAGGCACCGTCCGCTACCGGGCGATGGACGGGGAATATCCATCGCTGGAAGACGGCCCCGGGCGCTTCGACCTGATCTGTTCCAGCATGGCCTTGCAGTGGTTCGGCGACCCCGCCCGGGGGCTGGCGCGGCTGGCGGCCCTGCTGGCACCGGGGGGGCATCTCGCCGTCGCGCTGCCCGTGCACGGGACCTTCGCCGAGTGGCGCCAGGCGCACGAGGCCCTGGGGCTGCGGCCGCGCATGATCCGCTTTCCCCGGTCCGGCGCGCTGCGCTTGCGGCGAAGCGGCCTGGCGGGGCGGATCGGCATCGAGCGCATCGTCGATGAGTGCGGCGACGCCATGGCCTTCCTGCGCGGCCTCAAGGGGATCGGCGCGACGGCGTCCCGGCCGGGGACCCGGCCGCTGCCCGTGCCGCTGCTGCGCCGCGTGTGCGCCGAATTCGATCGCGCCGGCGCACGCTGCTCCTGGCGGATCGCGTTCGGCCTGTGGCGCAGGGACGAGGTGTTCCCAGAGGAGGAGACTGCCGCATGAATCCGCATGCATCCGATGGAAAGCCCCCCAGGGGCGTGTTCGTGACGGGCACGGACACCGACGTGGGCAAGACCCTGGTTTCGGCGATCCTGGCCAAGGCCTGGGGCGGCGACTACTGGAAGCCGTACCAGACCGGCATCGCCGTCGCCGCGGGCGATACCGAAACCGTGGCGGCACTGCTCGGTCCGGGCGGCGGCCATGTGCTGCATCCGCCCGCCTGCGTCCTGCGGGCGCCGCTGGCCCCGTGGGCGGCGGCGCGGGCCGAGGGTGTCACGCTGGACGTGTCCGCGCTGCGCCCGCCCCGGACGGCCGTTCCGCTGGTGGTGGAAGGCGCGGGCGGGCTGTACGTGCCGGTGGACGAGCATTGCATGATGATCGACCTGGCCGCCCGCCTGGCCCTGCCCGTGGTGCTGGTGGCGCGCAGCACCACGGGCACGATCAACCACACGCTGCTCAGCCTGCGGGCCTTGCGCGCCCGGGGCCTGCCCGTGCTGGGCGTGGTGATGAACGGGCCGCCGTCGCCCGGCAACCGCGAGGCGCTGGAGCGTTTCGGGCCGGTGCGCGTCATTGCCGAGATTCCGCCGCTGGCCCGGGTCGACGCGGCCGCGGTCGCCGCCGTGGCGGCGGGCATTCCGGCGCTGGATGCCTGGATGCGGGGCGGCCCGGCGCGGGATGCGCGGCCGGGCGCCTGAGGGCGAAGACGCGGGCCGGTTCGAGCCCGGTCAGGCGGTCTGGCCGGCCCGGGCCCGCGCGGCGCCGTTGCGGCGCCACTCGATGAGGCCGATCGTGATGCCGCTGGCGCACACGACGGCGATGCCCAGCCAGGATACCGGGTCGGGAAACTGGCCCCAGATCAGCCAGCCCAGCGTGGCGGCGCTGACGATCTGGAAATAGACGAACGGCGCCAGCAGCGAGGCGGGCGCCCGCCAATAGGCCTGGATCTGCAGGAAATGCCCCAGGCAGCCCCAGAAGCCGGTGCCCAGGAGCACCAGCCATTCCAGCCCCGACAGGCGGCCGGACAGCGCCGCGATGTCCCGCCAGTACAGAGGCAGGGCCAGCGCCATGACCACGCTGCCCACGGCGCCACTCCAGATCAGCGTCGTGTAGGGGTCGTCGACCGCCACCCGGCGCGATGAGATGTATTGCGCGGCCAGCGCGCAGGCCGACATCAGCCCGAACAGCGTGCCCACCAGATCTAGCCCGGATCCCGGCCGGATCACCACCAGCACACCCAGGAGCCCGACCCCCGCCGCGACCCAGCGCGAGGGGAAGGTAGGTTCCTTGAGCGCCCAGGGCGCGATCGCCAGCACGATCAGGGGCGCCAGGAAATTGAGCGTGGTGGCCTGCCCCAGCGGCAGGTAGCGCGCCGCGGTGAGGAACAGCATGGTGGCGGCCAGCATGGACAGGCCGCGCGCCACCTGGGCGCGCGGCCGGCGGCAGCGCAGAGCCTTCCACCCCCGGGACGGGACGATCACGATCATCGCCAGCACCATATGCACCCCGTAGCGCACCAGGCACACGACGAGCAATGGCACGCCGATGTCGGCGCCCATCAGGTACTTGCCGCTGGCGTCCAGCCCCGACAGCGCCCACATGGAAACGACCAGAAACAGGACGCCCGCCAGGGTCTGGCGGGCGGCGGAACCGGTGGGGGATGGGGGCACGGGTATCTCGGGCGTGGCGGAAAACCTCACTATAGGCCATTCAGGCGAGGGCGGGCTGCCCCGCTCCGGACCTACTTGGTCGTATAGCCGCCGTTGATCAGGATGGTCTGGCCGGTGATCCACCAGCCGTCGCTGACCAGATGGCGGATGAAGGGCACCACGTCCTCGATGTCGGTCAGCCCCGTCTTGCTGAAGGGCGAGAGCGCCGCGGCGGTCCGGTGATAGGCCACCGCGTCCTCGCCTTCGGCGGGGTAGAAGAAGGGCGTGTCCATCGGGCCGGGGCCGACGGCCGTCACCGAGATGCCGCGCGTGCCGAATTCCTTGGCCGCCGCGCGGGTGAAGTGCTCCACCGGCGCCTTGGTGCCCGCATACGAGGCGTAGAAGGGCGTGAAGGCGCCCAGCAGCGAAGTCACCAGGGTGCAGATCTTGCCGCCGTCACTGACGTGCCGGCCCGCTTCCTTGATGAAGAAGAAAGCGCTCTTGGCATTGACGGCGCTCATGTCGTCGTATTCGGCCTCGCTGATCTCCAGGATCGGCTTCTTGAGCACCTTGCCGACGGTATTGATGGCGATGTCGGGGCGGCCGATGGCGGCGATCGCGTCGGCGAACAGTTTTTCGACGGCGGCGGCGGTGGTCAGGTCGCCCTGGATCGCCACGGCCCGGGCGCCGGCCCGCTCCAGGGCGGCCACGGTGGCGTCGGCGTCGGCGCGGGAAGCCGCGCTGTTGTAGTGGATGGCGAGCGCCTTGGCCCCCTGGTCGGCCAGGTCGCGGGCGATCAGGCCACCCAGGTTCTTGGCGCCGCCGGCGATGAGGACCGTCTTGCCTTGGATGCTGTGTCGGGACATGGGGAGTTCCTTGCGAGAAGAGAGGATGCTCCCCACTTTATTCATGAATCAGGCATGGATAAACAGGCTTTTTGTTTATAGACTATCCAGGAATCATGACCAATGAACGCAATGGACCGCATCGATCAACTTCGCGTCTTCATCCGGGTCGCGCATAGCGGAGGATTCACGGCGGCCGCCGGGCAACTCGGCTTGCCCCGGCCGACCGTCTCCCTGGCCATCCAGCGGCTGGAAGCTTCCCTGGGGGTGAGGCTGTTCGACCGGACGACGCGCCGGGTCGGCCTGACCCGGGACGGCGACGCCTTGCTGGAGCGCGCCGCCGCCCTGGTGGCCGATAGCGAGGAACTGGAGCAGCTGTTCAGGCCGCAGGGCCGGGCATTGACGGGCGGCCTGCGCGTGGACTTGCCCAGCCGCCTGGCCCGGCGGCTGGTGGCGCCCGCCCTGCCGGCATTCCTGGCCCGGCATCCCGGCATCGGCGTGGATCTGGGCTCCAGCGATCGCGCGGTCGACCTGCTGCACGAAGGGATCGACTGCGCGCTGCGCGTCGGCGAACTGCCCGACAGCAGCCTGGTGGCCCGGCCGCTGGGCGCATTCAGGCTCATCAACTGCGCCAGCCCCGGCTATGTGGCGCGCCACGGCGCCCCGGGGCGGCCCGACGATCTGTCGCGGCATCAGGCCGTGTGCTATGCCTCGCGGCCGGGCGCCCGGGTGGCGCGCTGGGAATGGCTGGAGGGCGGCCAGCCTCGGGCCTTGGCGATGCCGGCCCGGGTGTCGGTCAACAATGTCGAGACCTACATCGCCTGTTGCCTGGCCGGCCTGGGCCTGATCCAGGTGCCGGCGTTCGACGTGCGCGAGCACCTGGAGGCGGGGGATCTGGTGGAGGTGCTGCCGGACTGGCCGGCTGCGCCGATGCCGGTGCAGATCGTCTATCCGCATCAGCGTTATCTGTCCCGCCGGGTGCGGGTCTTCGGCGACTGGCTGGCGGAAATCCTGGCGCCCTGCCTGAGCCCGGAAAGCACAAGGGGTTACAAGCCGAAGCTTGTAACCCCTTGATTTGTATGGCGCGGCTGGCAGGATTCGAACCCACGACCCCTTGGTTCGTAGCCAAGTACTCTATCCAACTGAGCTACAGCCGCTAAAGAAGCGAAATTATAACGTGCTTTTCAAGGCTTGTCATCTCGCTTTTGGTGGCGCTCTTTCGAGCGCCGTTTCCAGTCACCCCAGGCGGATCAGGGCGTCGCCGTCCGGCGCCATCAGCCAAGCCTGGACTGGAAAGCGCGAAATCATACCACGGATCGTGTCGGCGGGCATCTGGGCGAAGGCCGTGGACAGCGCGTCGGCGGTCGTCGCGTCGGGCGCGCGCACGGTGACGCTGCGCCAGCGCGGCGTCGCCTGGCCCGTGTGCGGGTCGAACAGGTGCGTGAAGCGTCCGGCGGGATCCAGCGGCGTGCCGTAGCCGCCCGAGGTGGCCAGCGCCTGGTCGGACAGGTCGAGGGTGTCCAGGACGCGGCCGGGCTCCCGGGGATCGGCGATGCCGGCGCGCCAGGGACGGCCGGGCGCGGGCCAGCCCAGGCCGCGGGCCTCGCCCATGTCGATCATGGCGTGCTCCAGGCCGTTGGCCCGCAGCAGTTCGGTCACCCGGTCGGTGATGTAGCCCTGGGCGATGCCGTTCAGGGTCAGCGCCATGCCTGGGCGTTCCAGCACGATGGCGTCCTCCTCGACGCGGATGGCGCGGTAGTCCACCCTGGCCAGCGCGGCCCGCAGTTCCGCGGGATCCGGGGGCAGCGGCCGGCCGGCGAGCACGCGGGCGGCGTACAGGTCCCACAGCACCTGCACGCTGGGGTCGAACAGGCCCCCGGTCCGTTCGCCGAAGGCGACGGCCTGGGACAGCAGGCGGCTCAGGTCCGGCGGGGGATCGTCCAGGCGGCCCTGGCGGTTCAGGCGCGTCAGGGCGCTGTCCTCGCGGTACAGGCTGAAGACCCGCTCCAGGCGATGGACCTCGGCCACGGCCATGCGCACCAGCCGCTCGGCGTGGGCGCGGTCGGGATGCAGCAGCTGCAGCTGCGCGTCGGCGCCCAGCGCGATGCCGCTCCAGGTGACCGGTTCGGGCCAGGGGCCGGGGGTGCGCAAGGCGGCGCGCAGGGTGCCGGGGCCGACCAGGGCGGCGCTGGCGGCCAGGATGCCGAGGAACCGCCGGCGGCGGGGAAGGTGGGGTGTGTTCATGAGGGGGCTCCGACGGGTTCGCGGCCCGCGCTGGGGGAGAGTTCGGGGGTGCGCAGGATGTAGTCCTCCGGCATGTCCTTGAAGTCGACGATGCGCCCGCCGTAGCGTTCGGCGTAGGCGCGGGCGTCCTCCAGCCGGGCGAAGGGCAGGGCGTCGGGCGCGCCCATGCCGCCGACCGCGTTGCTTTCGATCAGGTAATGGGCGGTGCGGGCGTCGATCCAGGCGTCGGCCGGCGGATTGCCGTCCGGATCCGCGCGGCCCATGTCCTGCACGTAGATGGCGAGGATGGCCTTGGGCTCCTCGGGCAGGATCGTGTAGGCGAAGACTTCGCGGATGGTGGAGAACCAGACCGGGACGTCCCGGTCGCGCAGGAGAATCTGGCCCTTGGGGCCGATGTGTTCGTAGAGGTTCATGCCGCAATAGTGGCCGACGGCCGCGTCGGTCATGGCCACGGGAGAAGGGGGAGTGGAGGATGCGCCGCCGCCGTTGCCGCAGCCGGCCAGGGCGGCGGCCACCAGGGCCGTGCCGATCAGGCGCGCCGCGCGCCTCTTCATGGCGCCCGGGAGATGCCCGGGGCGGCCCGGCGCGCTCATAGCGCCCTCCGGTTGAAGACCAGGGCCGCCAGGCCGAGGGGCACGACGATCCACAGGATCTGGGCCAGCAGCAGGACGCCGGTGGACAGCGTCGCCTGGTCGCTCAGGCCGGCCATGCCGGCGAACATGGCGATGTTCTCGTGGCCGGTCAGGTTCAGCAGGCGGTAGACGTCGGTCGGGTTGAACAGCAGGATGCCGTTGAGCAGCGGGGCCGTGATGATGCGGCCCTGGTCGGCCACCAGCACGCCCAGCAGCACCATGTCGTAGATCACCACCAGGAACAGCCAGACGCCGATGGCGATGCCGGCGGCCGTGGCGCGTTCCTGGACCAGGGCGCTGATCAGGTAGCCCAGCGACAGGAAACTGGCGCCCAGCAGGATGCTGGCGGCGATCAGCAGGACGAAGGGTGTCCAGGCCGCCAGGTCCAGCCCGCCGTGCGCGAGCTGCAGCGCCAGCCCGGCGATGCCGTAGCCCGCCACCGTGGCCAGCGCCAGGATGGCCAGGTGGCCGAGGAACTTGCCCGCCATGACCTGCCGCCGCGCGATGGGGTAGCTGAGCAGCAGGGCCATGGTGCCCCGGTCGATCTCGCCCACGATGGCGTCGTAGGACAGCAGCATGGCGATCAGCGGGATCAGGAAGATCGACAGGCTGGACAGGCTGACGACCGTGACGGTCAGGGGATCGACCTTGACGGTGCCGGTCGGCGCGCTGCCCAGGAAGCCCAGCGACAGGGCCAGCATGGCCAGCAGCGCGGTGATCGCCAGCACCCAGCGGTTGCGCAGGCCGTCGCGGATTTCCTTGCGGATCAGGATCAGGGTCGGATTCATGCGTCCTCCCGGCGCAGGAACTGCGCGTACATTTCGTCGAGCCCGGGGTGTTCCAGTTCGATATCGCGGATGTCGGGGATGGCCTGGGCGTCGCGCAGCCGGCGCAGCTTGTCGGCCTCGGAGCAGGTCAGTTCGATGCGGCAGGCGCCCAGACGCCGCCAGCCTTCGGGGAGCTGGATGGGGTCCGTGTCCAGCGTCAGGCGGATGCGGACCGGCAGGTCGGCCTCGCGGCGCAGGTCGCCCAGCGTGCCGTCGGCGATCTTCTGGCCCTTGCACATGACGATGACGCGGTCGGCCAGGCCTTCGAGTTCGGCCAGGGCGTGGGTGGACAGCAGGATGGCGGCTCCGGCGTCGCGCAGTTCGCGCACGATGTCGTAGAACAGCAGCCGGGAGGCCGGGTCCAGGCCGGTGGTGGGCTCGTCCAGCAGCAGCACCCGGGGCGAGCCGAGCAGCGCCTGGGCGAGGGCCAGGCGCTGGCGCATGCCCTTGGAGTAGCCGCCCACGCGGCGCCGGGCGGCCTCGGCGATGCCCACGCGCGAGAGCAGGGCGGCGTTGCCGTCCGTGGACAGGCCTTTCAGGTGGGCATAGAAGGCCAGGGTCTCGGTGCCCGTCAGCGAGGGGTGCAGGGCCACGGTTTCCGGCAGGTAGCCGATGTGGCGGCGGGCGCGGGCGGCGGCCGGTGTGCCGGCGGTCTCGCCCAGCACGCGCACCGAGCCGGTTTCCGGGCGGATCAGGCCCAGGATCAGCTTGATCAGGGTGCTCTTGCCGGCGCCGTTGTGGCCGGCCAGGATCACGCATTCGCCGGGTTCGATGAACAGGCTGACGTTGTCCACGGCCCGCAGCGCGGCGTAGCGTTTGGTGACGGATCGCAGTTCGATCGGGGGCGCTGTGACGGTCATGGCAGGGCCTCGAATTTTTTCAGGGTCGGCGTGTCCGGAATGCTCATCAGGGGAGCGCTGTCGATCACGCCGCCGGGCAGGATCGCGGGGAACTGGGACTGGGCCCAGCGGACGATGGTGACGGCCGGGCTGTTGAGCAGGAGCCGCGCGTTGGGCGCGCGCCAGACGACCTGGTCGATGAGGCCGTTGGGGCGGTAGGCGGTGTCGGCGATGCCGTCGCCGTCCAGGTCGAAGGCGGACAGGTCGGACCAGTAGTTGCCGCGTCTGGCCCGCGACCATTCCAGGTAGCGGGTGCCGACGTACTTCACCTGGTTCTGGTTGCCGACGAAGGCGTTGCCGAAGATCTCATTGCCTTCGGAGCCTGTGTAGTGGACTCCGATCTCGCAATCCTGGAAGTGGTTGTCGGACAGGATGTTGAAATTGGAGTTGTAGACGAAGACGCATTTCTCCGCCTTGACGATGACGTTGCCGGAAATGGTGGAATCATCGGTGGCGTTGAGCATCAGGCCCTGGAACTTGCTGTTCACGGCGATGTTGTTCAGGACCTTGAGGCGGCGCGAGAACATGATGGCGTAGCCGATCTCGTTGCCGATCGACACGTTGTCGCTGACTTCGCTGTCGTTGGTGTACATGTAGTGCACCGCATAGCGCACTTCGCGGAAGACGTTGCGGGCGAAGACGTTGCGCATGCTGTTGTTGGAATAGATGCCGTCGCGGCCTTCGGAGATGTCGTTGTCGAGGATCTTCGAGCCGGGCGCGTTCCAGACGGTCAGGCCGTTGCCGCGCTCGTTGATGCGCAGGCCGGTGTTGCCGACGATGCGGTTGCGTTCGACCAGGGCATCCTTCACGCCCCACAGATAGACGCCGACGGAGTTGTCGATGATGTCGTTCTCGACGATGTGCGCGCGGGTGGCCGTCTTGTCGAGGAAGACGCCGGCGTCCATGTCCACCAGGCTCAGCCCGGAATGGCGGATGGTCAGGCGCCTGAGGGTGACGTCCTCGGCCTGTATCCAGACCGTGCGGCCCTTGCGTTCGCCCAGGATGCTGGCGCCGCGGTCCTGCGGACCGATCAGCGTCAGGGGCTTGTCGATGATCACGTTGCCGGAATAGTCTCCAGCGGCCAGGCGCAGCGTGTCGCCCGGCGCGGCCGCCGCGATCGCGGCCTGCAGGCTGGAGCCCGCGGGGACGTCGATCTCGGCGGCCGCCACCGTCCCGGGCATGGCGCACAGGATCACCATGGCGGCCAGGGCCGCCCGCAGGCCGGGGACGGTGGGGAAACGCATGGTCGATCAGGCCTTCTTCGGTTTCACGTACATCTGGCCCGACATTTCCATGTGCAGGGCATGGCAGAACCACTGGCAGTAGTACCAGTGCACGCCGGGACGCGAAGCCGTGAAGGTGACCGAGGAGGTCGCCTGGGGGCCGACTTCCATGGCGAGGCCGTAGCCGCTCAGCGTGAAGCCGTGGGTCAGGTCCTCGATGCGCTCCATGTTGGTGACCACGACGGTGACTTCGTCGCCCTCGTTGACCTCGAAGCTGGGCAGGCTGAACACCGGCGCCACGGCGACCATGTAGACGCGCACCTTGTTGCCGTCGCGGATGACGTTGGCGGCGGATTCCAGGGTGACGCCGTCCTTGGCGGCCATCTGGCGGACGTCTTCCCACATCGGGTCGTTGCGGTCCCAGATGTGCTTCGGGCGGACCTTGGAACGGTGCACCAGCAGCATGTCGTGCGGCTCGGCGAAGCTGGGGCCGTCGTGCACCAGCTTCATCTCGTCGCCGGAAATGTCGATCAGCTGGTCGTTCTCCGGCTTCAGGGGGCCGACGTTCAGGAAACGGTCCTTGGAGAACTTGTTCAGCGACACCAGCCACTTGCCGTCGGCTTCCTTGGTCTCGCCCATCGTGGTGTGATTGTGGCCGGGCTGGTAGTGCACGTCCAGCTTCTGGACGATGGGATCGACCTTTTCGCCCTTGTAGGCGCGCTTGGCCTTTTCGATGTTCCACTTGCACATCTGGCTGTCGATGAACAGCGTGGTGTAGGCGTTGCCGCGGCCGTCGAAGGCCGTGTGCAGGGGGCCCAGGCCCAGCTGCGGTTCGGCCACGACCACGTCGCGCTCCTTGATCTTGTCGTCGAACAGGTCGTCGAGCTTGCGCACGTCGATCACCGTGACGGTGGGCGAGAGCTTGCCGTTGAACACCACGTGGATGCCGTCGGGCGCGGCGTTGCAGCCGTGCGGCGAGTTGGGCACCGGGATGTAGCGCGTGTATTTCGAGCCCTTGCGGCCGTCGATGACGGGCACGCCGTTCATTTCCTTGTAGTCGCCGTTCTTGACGGCTTCCTCGATGCGCTTGATGTTGAACACCACCGCCCAGTCCTGCTCGTTGGCGGACATTTCGGTGACGGTCAGGCCCTTTTCCGAGTTGTAGCAAGTGGCGAAGGAATACTTGCCCTGGTAGTCGGCGTCGCCGTTGTCCAGGTTGCCGTCCACCATGACCTGCCAGGCCACCTTCATGGTCTCGCCGTCCACGGCGGTGTAGATGGCCCAGAAGTTCTTCTTCGGGTCGTCCATCACGGAGCCGTCGTTGGGCAGCGGCACAATGTGCTCGCCGTTGCAGAAGACGTAGCCGGTCTTCGGATAGCGCTGCGGGCGCAGGCCGTGGATGCCGTCGGCGTTCGGGATCTCGACGATCTTGTCGGTCTTCATCACGTCGCAGCGGATGCGGGCCACGCGGGTGTTGGCCTTGTCGTTGATGTAGATGTAGCGGCCGTCGTAGGTGTTGTCCGTGAAGGACATGTGCGGGTGGTGCGCGTCGCCGTTGGGCAGCACCGGCATGTGGTTGTCTTCGAGGAACTTGCGCGTTTCCGGCGTCAGGCTTTCGTTGAGCACCTTGCGGCTTTCGTTGGTGCGGCCCCAGCCCGTGGCGCTGCACATGTTGAAGACCGGGATGCGCATCAGTTCGCGCATGGACGGCAGGCCCAGGATGCGCACCTCGCCCGACTGGCCGCCGGAATTGAAGGCATAGTATTCATCGAGTTCGCCGGGGGCGACCTCGACGCTCTGGTGGCCTTTCTTCTTGTCATCCTTGGCGTTGGCCGTCAGGTGGGTCGCGCCGACAGCGGCGGCCCCCGTCAGTGCGGCAGTGCCGAGGAATCCCCGCCGGCTCAGGCCGGATTTTTCACTGGTTTGGTCGGACATACGGTTCTCCCTAGGGTTGTAGGCATAGCGCCTCGGCTCGATCGCCGGGGTGCGGCGCTATGGGTTCGACGAAATGGTTTGCGGTTCGGCGGACGGGTCGCGCGGTCGCACGGTCGGCTTGCGGCTGGCGACGACCTCGCCGGGAATGCCGGCGTCGGGCGGCGGCGCCTTGTGGCGCTTGAGCTTGGCGTTCTTCTGGATGAGGTGCGGACAACGTTTTTCGTTGTTGTAGAGCTGCTGGCAGTTCAGGCACTGGATGCATTCGTTCGGGTTGATGTCGCCTTCCGGATTGATGGCCTGCACCGGGCAGTCCACGGCGCACAGCTGGCAGGGGTTGCCGCAGGTCTTGTAGCGGCGCAGCCAGTCGAAGATCCGCAGCCGGGCGGGGATGGCCAGGGCGGCGCCCAGCGGGCACAGGTAGCGGCAGTAGAAGCGCTCGATGAACAGCCCCGCCAGCAGCAGCACGGCGGCGAAGACCACGAACGGCCAGTCGCGCACGAATTTCAGGATGATCGCGGTCTTGAAGGGTTCGACCTCGGCGAATTTTTCCGCCGTGCCCAGTTCGTACAGCGAGATGCCGAACAGGATCAGGAAGATGAGGTACTTCAGGCCGGCCAGGCGGGTGTTCAGGCCGTGCGGCACCTTGATCTGGGGCACGCGCAGCTTCTTGGCGACCTGGTTGGTCAGCTCCTGCAGGGCGCCGAAGGGGCACAGCCAGCCGCAGAACGCGCCGCGGTTCCAGAAGATCAGGGACATCGCCGTGGCGACCCACAGGATGAACACGATCGGGTCCATCAGGAAGTATTCCCAGCTGAAATCGGTGCGCAGCGAGGTGGTGAACGTCAGGACGTTGACCACGGACAGCTGCGCCTGGGTATACCAGCCGATCCAGAACAGCGTGAAGATCAGGAACACCGTGCGGAAGCGTTTGTAGAAGACTTCGTGCTTGACGATCTGGTTCTGGAAGAAGAACACCATGATCAGGGTCAGCAGGGCGATCGAAATGATGACGATCTGCACGGTCTTGGCGAGCCAGATCTGCTTCCACAGGGCGGGGGCGGCTTCTTCCTCGGCCATGCCGGAGCCCTGGCCCATGGCCGCGGCCGGCGCGCCGGCCTCGCCGCCGGCCGCCGGGGCGGCCTGCTCGGCCGGCGCCTCGACCTTGGTGAAGGTCTTGGGCAGGTCGTAGTTCAGCACGAAGGCCGTGAAGGCTTTTTCCTTCACGCTGACCACGCGCTGCACGGTGAGCTGCAGGCGCCACGGCTCGACCGGGTCGAAGGTGGCGTCCGTCGGGACGGTGAACAGCGCGACTTCGCGGAAGCTGGGCGCCCCGGCGGCCATCAGGTCGGCCAGCCGCTGGTGGTCCAGGTCGGTGAAGCGGAAGCTGTTTTCGTCCTGGATGACCTCGATACGGTCGAACACCCCGCCGCGCACGTAGCCGGAGCCCTTGAAGGAGTAGCCGTTGCCGGCGACCAGAATGGCCTGCTGGCCGGGCGCGAGGCGGTCGCGCAGGTAGTTGTATTCGGCCTCGCCCAGCAGGCTGCGGCCGATCGTCGGTGCGCTCACCAGGGCGGCGTACAGGTCGATGAAGGTGTCCTGGGGATCGCCGGGCTCGGGGTGCTCGATGGCGCCCTTGCGGCCGGTTTCCTCGAAGGCCTTGTTGACGTCGGCCACGGTCAGGCGCAGGTGCCCGACGGCGCCGGATTGCAGCAGCGCGTCCCAGGATTCCGTGCCGGTCTGCGCCATGTCGATGACGCGGTGCTCGGCGGTGGCGGCCTGGACCTGGCCTTCCTGGCCGATGCCGTAGTGGCGGGCCACGGCCATCACGGAGCGGGTCAGGCTGTCGCCGATGACCATCAGGGTGACGGTGGCGCCGCTGATGATGTCCACGGGCGGCGGCGCACCCGGGCGCGGCGGTTCCTTGACGTAGTTCTTGCCGACGTAGCCGTCGATGAAGGCCTGGACCTTGGCCTCCGGGATGCCGATCAGCACGATGGGCTCGTGGTGTTCGACCAGCTTGGCGCCGACGATCTCGCCGTCCAGGTTCAGGCCCACGACGACGTCGATGGGCTTGCTGGAATAGCCCCGGGTATTGACGATGTCGGTCGTCAGGTAGACGTAGCCGAGCATCTTGTCGCCCGCGTAGGCGCGGGCGACCGCGGGCTTGCCCTCCGGCGGCCCGATGCGGTCGGCGCCGGGGAAGATGTCGCCGGGCTGGAGATTCTTCAGGAACGCGCCCAGCCGGGGGCCGGCGCCGAGCGGGGTGCCGCCCTGGCCGAACTTGAACGCTTGCTGCGCGCCGCCCGCCTGGGGCGCGGATGCCGCCCCGGCCGGCGGGGCGATCAGACAGGACCACAACAAGATCAGGGAGGCGATCCAGAACAGGCGGTTGGATCGTGACTGCCGGGGTGTGGCGAAGCGGCGCATGAAGTTGGCGGGACCGGTGATTGGGAAACGTCACCATCCTAGCCGTAGGGGTTAACCTGTACCTTGCGCCGGATCAAGGAAGTCTTAAACGCGGCTGAATATGCGGTGGTCGGGGATGAGCCCGGGCGCGGAGCGGCCTCTGGCGGACGGTTCTGCGCCCGGGCGGTCTGTAAGCCACCAGGCGGTTGCACCGCCGTCGGAGTGGGTTGTACCGCGGCTCAGGCGGCGTTCTTGCCGCGCGGCGCCCGGCTGACGGCCGGATGGCCCGGCACGAAGAAGCGCAAGGGCTTCGCGGCCCACTCGCCCGCGTAGTCCACGCCGATGCGCGGGCCGGCGGCGATGTCGGCGGGCGCGGGGGCGTCGTCCCGGGCGAGCCACAGCGTGTCGCCGCACAGGTCGATGCCGTAGTGGTCCCGGGTCACGCCCATGGCGCGGCACAGCCGGCCCGGGCCGCTGGTGGATGCGTCCAGGCCCCGCACGGGCGCCAGTGCCCGCAGCAGCACGGCCGTGCCGCTGCCCTCGGGGCCGGTGACGACGTTCATGCAGTGGTGCATGCCGTAGATCAGGTAGACGTAGGCGTGGCCCGGCGGCCCGAACATGGCCTTGGTGCGTGCCGTGCGCCCGCGGGACGTGTGGGCCGCCAGGTCGCCGGGGCCCAGGTAGGCCTCGACCTCGACGATGCGGCCGATGCGCGGGCCGTCCGGCGTGGCGTGCACCAGCAGGCGGCCCAGCAGGTCGCGGGCCACGGTTTCGGCGGGACGGTCGTAGAAGGCGCGGTCGAGCCGGCGGCAATCGCCCTGGATCGGGTCGGCGGGCGTGACGAGCCGGGAGAGCGGGGGGGCGCCGGACATCTCAGCCCCGGCCCGCCGCGGCCGACAGCCGGTCCAGCAGGCGGTGCTGTTCGGCGGAGGGCAGGAACGAGGCCTTCAGGCTGTTGGCCGCCAGCGTGACCAGTTCGTCGCGGGACAGGTCCAGGGCCTCGGCGCTGGCGATGTAGTTGTCCAGCACGTAGCCGCCGAAATAGGCCGGATCGTCGGAATTCAGGGTCACGATGGCGCCCGCCCGCAGCAGCCGGGCCAGGTTGTGGTCGCGCAGGTCGCGGACCACGCCCAGCTTCAGGTTCGACAGGGGGCAGACCGTCAGGGGGATGCGGCGCCGGATCAGGTCCCGCAGCAGCGCGGGATCCTCGCTGCTGCGCACGCCGTGGTCGATGCGGGCGACCTTGAGGGTGTCCAGGGCGCCGCGCACGTAATCGGCCGGGCCTTCCTCGCCCGCGTGGGCCACCAGGCGAAAGCCCAGTTCGGCGCAGCGGGCGTAGACCCGGGCGAATTTTTCCGGCGGGTTGCCGCGTTCGGACGAATCCAGGCCGATGCCGATCCACAGGTCGGCGTAGGCCTCGCGCAGCGGCAGGGCGGCCTCCAGCGTGGCGAAAGCGTCTTCCTCGGACAGGTGGCGCAAGAAGCTGAGCAGCAGGTAGCCGCTGATCCCCAGGGTGTCGCGGGCTTCGCGCAGGGCGCGCGCCAGTCCGGCGAACACGGTGTCCAGCGCGATGCCGCGCCGCGTGTGCGTCTGGGGGTCGAACATGAGTTCCGCGTGCACGACGCCGTCGGCCTGGGCGCGGCGCAGGTAGGCCATGGCCAGGTCGTGGAAGTCCCGCTCGGCGACCAGGACGCCGGCGCCGGCGTAGTACAGGTCCAGGAAGGACTGCAGGTCGGTGAACCGGTAGGCGTCGCGCACGGCCTGGACGTCGGCGTAGGGCAGGGCGACGCCGTTGCGTTCGGCCAGCTCGAACATCATTTCCGGTTCGAGCGTGCCTTCGATGTGCAGGTGCAGTTCGGCCTTGGGCAGGGCGCGCAGCCAGTCGCGCCATTCGTGATCGGGGGAGTCGGCCATGGAGATTCCAGTCGGGCTAGACAGGCCTTCATTATAGGCGGGGGGCGTAGCACGCCGCCCAGGCGAGTGTCAGCCAGGACAGGATCATCAGCAGTCCGCCGACTGGCGTGATGGCGCCCAGGGCGCGCGCACCCGTCAGCACCAGCGCGTACAGGCTGCCGCTGAAGACGAGCAGCCCGGCCAGCATCAGGCCGCCCGCCCAGGCGGCCGGCGTCGGGGCCAGGCGCGGCCACAGGGCGGCCACCAGCAGGAGCCCGGCGCCGTGGATCAACTGGTAGTGGGCGGCCGTGCGCCAGACGTCCAGCAGGTCGGGGGCGACCAGCCGCCGCAGGCCGTGCGCCCCGAAGGCGCCGGCGGCCACGCCCAGCGCCAGGACCAGGGCGCCGCACAGGATCAGGAAACGGGGAGTCACGTCGGGCCTCCGGAATGAATGACGGATCGATTGTATCCGCGCGGTCCGGGGAACGCCGTGCGCGCGCGGCGGGCCGCCGGCGCCTTCGGGGCGCGTGGCCTGTCCACCGCCGGGAATCGCGGGTAGACTGGGGCCGTGGTCTTGGCGGGAGGACATCGGATGCATCTCGAAGACATGGCGCGGGCGGCGCCCGGGGCCGACAATCAGGTGCCGGACCTGCCCGATTGCAATCTGTACCTGACGGACGAAGCCCTGGCCGAGGGCGTGCGCCGCGAGGGCGCCATCGGCCGGGAGGCCGGACTGGAAACCTGGGGCGCCCGGCTGGGCCGCGCCGACCTGTTCCGGCTGGCGGCCGAGGTCAACCGCCAGGGACCGTCGCTGCGGGCCTTCGACCGTCGGGGCGTGCGCATCGACGTGGTGGAATTCCATCCCGGATGGTCCGAATTCCTGTCGCTGGCCTTCGCCCAGGGCATGCACGGCGGCGCCTGGACCGATCCGGGGCCGGGCGCCCAGGTGGCCCGGGCGGCGCACTACCTGATGCATGGCCAGATCGAGGCCGGCTCCCTGTGCCCGGTGACCATGACCAGCGCGGCCATTCCGCTGCTGGCGCGCGAGCCCTGGTTCGCCGGGATCCGGCCGCTGCTGGCCGGCCGCCGGTACGATGGGCGCGACGCCCCCCTGGCCGGGAAGCACGCCATGATGATCGGCATGGGCATGACCGAGCGGCAGGGCGGCTCGGACCTGCGCGCCAACCTGAGCCGCGCCGAACCGCAGGGCGAGGGCTGGTTCCGCCTGACGGGCCACAAATGGTTCTTTTCCTCGCCCATGTCGGACGCCCACCTGGTGCTGGCGCGCGACGGCGACGGCCATTCCTGTTTCTACATGCCTCGCTGGCTGGACGACGGCCGCCGCAATCCGGTGCGCATCCTGCGGCTCAAGGACAAGCTGGGCAACCGGTCCAACGCCAGCGCCGAGGTCGAATTCCAGGACGCGATGGCGCGCCGGATCGGCGAGCCGGGCCGGGGCATCGCCACGCTGGTCGAAATGGCGTCCTATACGCGCCTGGACTGCGTGCTGGGCAGCGCGGCCCTGATGCGTCAGGCGCTGGTCCAGGGCATCCACCATGCCCGCCATCGGCGTGCCTTCGGCCGCCTGCTGATCGACCAGCCGCTGATGCGGCAGGTGCTGGCCGACCTGGCCCTGGAAAGCGAGGCCGCCACCGCCCTGGCGCTGCGCCTGGCGGGGGCCTTCGACCGCCCGGACCAGCCCGCCGAACAGGCGTTGCGCCGGCTGCTCACGCCGGCGGCGAAGTTCTGGGTCTGCAAACGGGCCATCGACGTCACGGCCGAATGCATGGAGGTCTGGGGCGGCAACGGCTACGTCGAGGACGGCCCCATGGCCCGCCTGTACCGCGAGGCGCCGGTGAACTCCATCTGGGAAGGCTCGGGCAACGTCATGTGCCTGGACGTGCTGCGGGCCGCCCGCCAGGAACCCCAGCCCGTCGTCCAGATGGTCGACGGGCTGGCTCGGGCGCATCCGGGCGAGCCAGCCCTGCGGGCCGCGGCCGGTCGTCTGCTGGCGGCCCTGGCGCTCGACGCGGACGGGCAGCAGGCGATGGCCCGGATGATCGCCCGGGATCTGGTGCTGCTGGTCCAGGCGGACCTGCTGCTGCGCCATGCGCCGGACGCGGTGTCGCGGGCCTTCGTGGACAGCCGCCTGGGCGCCGCCGGCGGGGACGCGTTCGGCGCCCGGCCGGCGGCGCTGGCCTCGGACGCGCTGCTGCGGCGGGCCTGGCCGGATTGACCACGGATCCCGGCGCAGGACCCGGGTCTTCGCCACTACAATGGGCGCATGATCCCCTTTCCGACCTCATGCGCCCGGCGCCCCGCTTCCGCCCCGATCCTGCGGATCGGGTTCCTCATGGCATCTTTCGTGGCTTTCGGCGGCCTGGTCCGGCCGGCCCTGGCGGAGACCGCCTATGCGCTCCAGGGCCGGATCGTGGACGTGTCCGATGGCGATACGCTGACGCTGCTGGCCGGGCGGAGCCGTCACCGGGTCAGGCTGGCGAGCGTCGACGCGCCGGAAACCGGCCATGGCCGCAAGCGGCCCGGCCAGCCGTTCGCCCAGGCGGCCCGCAAGGCCCTGGCCGACCTGGTGGCCGGCAAGACACTGACCCTGCATTGCTTCGAGCGGGACCGCTACGAGCGCGACGTCTGCGACGTGCCGCTGCCCGACGGCCGGACCGCCAACCGCGTCATGGTCGAGACCGGCCTGGCCTGGGCCAACCGGCAGGGCGGCGGCAAATACCTGCGCGACGAGGCCATGGCCGGCCTGGAGCGCCAGGCGCGCGACCAGCGGCTGGGGCTGTGGCGCCAGCCCGGCGCCGTCGCGCCCTGGGACTGGCGCTGGCAATGCTGGGATGCGCTTGAAAACGGCCGATCAACCTCCATCTGTTGATCATGGCACTCAAAGTATTCGACCTTTCGTGCGAGCACGACCACGTTTTCGAGGGCTGGTTCGCGTCCCAGGATAGCTACCAGGACCAGTTGTCCCAGGGATTGGTGCGCTGTCCCGTCTGTCACAGCGACCGGATCACGCGCCGGGTTTCGGCCCCGCACCTGAACGTCAGCCACCTGCGCGCCGAACCGGCCGTTCCCCGCGCCGAATCCGCGCTCCAGGCCCGGGCGGCGGTCGCGGCGCCGTCCGGCGACCAGATGGCCCGCCTGCAGGCCGAAGTCCTGCGCCAGATCCGCCGCATCGTGCGCCAGACCGACGACGTCGGCGCGCGCTTCGCCGACGAGGCCCGCCGCATGCACAGCGGCGAGATCGAGGAACGCCCCATCCGCGGCACGGCCTCGGCCGAGGAATGCCGCGAACTGGTCGACGAGGGCATCTCGATCATGCCGATTCCCGACATCCTGGACGACGACCGGCTGCAATAGGCGCGCGCCCGCCCGCGGAAACATCGCCGGCGGAAATGAAAAAACCGGGCCTGGCCCGGTTTTTTCATGCGCGGCGCGCGGGGATCACATCACCCGGCTGCGGTATTCGTTGGTGCGGGTGTCGATTTCGATCTTGTCGCCGATGTTGCAGAACAGCGGCACGGACAGTTCGTAGCCGGTGTTGATCTTGGCGGGCTTCAGGACCTTGCCGGACGTGTCGCCCTTGACGGCGGGTTCGGTGTAGGTGATCTCGCGCACGATGATGGTGGGCAGTTCCACGGAGATCGCGCGGCCGTCGTAGAAGACGACCTCGACCGCCATGCCTTCTTCCAGGTAGTTCAGCGCGTCGCCCATGCTGTCGGCCTCGACTTCGTGCTGGTTGTATTCCTCGTCCATGAAGACGTACATCGGGTCGGCGAAGTAGGAATAGGTGCATTCCTTGTTTTCGAGCACGACCTGTTCGAACTTTTCGTCGGCCTTGTAGACGGATTCGCTGGCGCTGCCGGTCAGCAGGTTCTTGAACTTGAGCTTGACGACGGCGGCGTTGCGGCCGGACTTGTTGTATTCGGCCTTCTGGACGACGAGAGGATCGCTGCCGACCATGACGACGTTGCCAACGCGCAGTTCCTGTGCGATTTTCATGGGAAAAAACTCCGGGGATGTGTGCCCCGAGCCAAAACGCATTCCGAGGCAAAGCTGAAAAAAATTAACTGCATATTCTAGCGCGTTTGATGCCGTCGCATGCAGAAATCCAGCAAATCTTGACCCAGATCGGCTTGGCCGGCCAGTTCGTCGCGCCAGGCGCGGCTGCGCGCGCGCCAGTCGGACCAGGCCGGTTCCCGCAGCGCGGCCGGCAGCGCCCGGGCCACGGCCTCGTCGTCCGGCCGGTTCCAGGCGCGGATCAGTCCGGCGGCGGGCGCGGGCCAGCGGGCCCGGTCCAGCCAGGCCTCCAGCTTGTCGAGGTGGGCGTCCTTGGCCTGGCGGTAGATCTGCCAGACCAGGGGCGCGCCGGCCCAGATCGCCCTGACCAGGGAATCCTCGCCGCGCACGAAGTTCAGGTCGCAGCACCACAGCAGTTCGTCGAAGCGGGCCTGGGGCACGAAGGGGATGGACAGCAGGCGCAGGCCGCCCCGGTCGGGCGGCGCGGCCGGAGGGCGGGCGCCGGGCACGAGCAGCCAGACGGGCCGGTCCAGGCCGGCCAGGGCCGCGCACAGGCCGGCCAGCGGGGCGTCGGGGTAGCAGAACAGCAGCATGCACAGGGCGTCGGCGGGCGGCGCGGCCGGCAGCCCGGTCAGGGCCCGCAGGCGTTCGCCGCGATCCCTCGCCCGCGCCGCATCCTGCCGCGCCAGCAGGTCCGGCTCGCGCAACAGCCCGCCGGTGGCCGGCGTGAAGCCGGGGAAGAAAAAGAATTTCGGCACGCCGTTGGCCTGCGGCGAGGGCAGGCCGTGGCAGCCTTCCACCCAGGATTCGGCGCTGAGGTATTCCAGGTTGATCCACAGGCAGTCGCGGCCGGCCATGGCGGCCTCGTAGGCTGGGGGCAGGGCGCAGGCGAAGGTCTCGACCACCACGCCGCCCCGGGGCGGCGTGGCGTGTTCCGCCCGGTGCCAGGCGCCGATCCGCACGCCGTCCAGGACCTGCTCGTCCGCCCGGACGTCCAGCGCCGGCAGCAGCCGCGCCAGGATTTCGGGCCGGTCGATCCACAGGCGCACGGACTGGCCCAGCGCCGCCAGCCGCCGGGCGAGCCTCCAGCACACGCCCGCGTCGCCGAAGTTGTCGACGACGCGGCAGAACAGATCGAAGGAGAGAGCGCTCATCGAGGGGCGGGGCGGACGCCGCCGGCACGGGCCGGTTCAGTGGAACTGGACGGGCTCCGGATCGATTTCTTCCGGCAGTTCGGGGTGCTGCATGTCGCCCAGCATGTTGGGGAAATACGGCGTGCCGCAGTCCTCGCAGAATTCCATGGGCTGCAGGCCGGGCAGGCGGCGGATGTCCTGGACGCCGCATTCGCGCAGCAGGGCGGCGATCGCGTCCCAGGTGTCGACCTGGCCCTCGGCGTCCGGATCGGGCTGGGATTCCTCGCGGCTGAGCGCGGGCCAGACGCAGCCGTAGATCACGTCGTTGCTCTGGCGGGTGCAGAAGCCGATGCGGTATTCCTCGATGGTCTGGTCGCCGCAGGCGACCAGCGCGGCCCGCAGGTCCGTGCCCGGGATGCGGGCGGCGGTCTGCAGCCAGGTGGCGGCCGCCTTCAGGGTCAGGGGGCGGATGCCCTGGTCGGCCTGGCGGGTGCTGGTGTAATAGGCTTCCGGGCGCAGGTATTCCAGCTGGCAGCCGGTGAAGGAGGATTCCAGGATGCGCGCGCAGCCCTCGGCCCATTGCCCGGCGACGGCGTCCTGGGTGGGGGATTCCGCAGGTTGGGGGGATTGCCACCGGAACACGGCGCCGCCGCGCGGGACCACCACCGCGCCGACCAGGAAGAACACGTCGGCCAGGAGGTCTTCCGGGGCTTCGGCGTCGCGCAGCGCGGGGCCGTCCCGGCGCAGTCCCAGGGCGCGCTGCGCCAGCGCCTGGGTCCAGGCGCGGGTTTCCTGGAACGACTGCGGCAGGCGGTCGAAGCGGATCAGCGACGGCATCAGGGCGACCCGGGCCCCGGATCCCAGCACGGTGTCCGCCAGCAGCGTCTCGAGTGCCCGCAACTGGGCCGCGCCCAGCTGGCCGGCCGGCAGCCGGTAGCGGGTCCAGGCCAGGACCGGCGCCGAGATCAGCAGCGTGTCGCAGTCCTGGTCGTCCGGCCCCGGCATCAGCGATTCGGAGCGGGCCTCGGCCAGTTCCACCAGGAGCTCGTAGGCGGCCGAGCGCTGTTCGAGCAGGACGTCCAGGGCGGATTCCACGGCGCGCCCATGGCGGGCGCCCAGGGCCTTGTCCAGGGCTTCGCCGAGGCGGTCTTCCCAATAGACGTCTTCCAGGTGGCTGCCCGAGCGCGACAGCGCCTCGGCCAGGGAAATCAGGGTCTGCGACGTGCGCGACAGGGAGGAGGAACGGGAACGAGGGGGCATGGTGGATCGGTAAATAGGACAGGTCCTAGTGTACCTGTACTGAAAATGAAAAAAACCCGGGACCGAAGTCCCGGGTTCGCGCCCGCGATGCCTGATACGAGGATCAGGCGTCGACCGTGTTGGCGACCGAGGTGAAGTCCTCGATCTGGTCGAAGTTCATGTAGCGGTAGATGTTCTGGCTGTCCTTGGCCAGCAGACCCATGGCTTCGAGGTATTCCTCGCGCGTGGGGATGCGGCCCAGGCCCGAGCAGATCGCCGCCATTTCGGCCGAGCCCAGGAACACGTTGGAGTTCTTGCCCAGGCGGTTGGGGAAGTTGCGCGTGCTGGTCGAGAACACCGTGGCGCCTTCGCGCACCTGGGCCTGGTTGCCCATGCACAGCGAGCAGCCCGGCATTTCCATGCGCGCGCCGGCCGTGCCGAACGTGCCGTAGTGGCCTTCCTTGGTCAGTTCGCCGGCGTCCATCTTGGTGGGCGGGGCGACCCAGAGCTTGGAGGGCAGGTCGCGCTTGCCCTTGAGCAGCGTGGCGGCGGCGCGGAAGTGGCCGATGTTGGTCATGCAGCTGCCGATGAAGACCTCGTCGATGGCGGTGCCGGCCACGTCCGACAGCGTCTTGACGTCGTCCGGATCGTTCGGGCAGGCCACGATGGGCTCGTGGATGTCCGCCAGGTCGATGTCGATCACCGCCGCGTATTCGGCGTCGGCGTCGGGCTCGACCAGCTGCGGGTTCGCCAGCCAGGCTTCCATGTTCTTGATGCGGCGCGCCAGGGTGCGGGCGTCCTGGTAGCCGTTGGCGATCATCCATTTCAGCAGCGTGATGTTGCTGTTCAGGTATTCGATGATCGGTTCCTTGTTCAGGCGCACGGTGCAGGCGGCGGCGGAGCGTTCGGCCGAGGCGTCGGACAGTTCGAAGGCCTGTTCGATCTTCAGGTTCGGCAGCCCTTCGATTTCCAGGATGCGGCCGGAGAAGATGTTCTTCTTGCCCTTCTTTTCGACGGTCAGCAGGCCCTGCTTGATCGCGTACAGCGGGATCGCGTTGACCAGGTCGCGCAGCGTGACGCCGGGCTGCATTTCGCCCTTGAAGCGCACCAGCACGGATTCGGGCATGTCCAGGGGCATGACGCCGGTGGCCGCCGCGAAGGCGACCAGGCCGGAGCCGGCCGGGAAGCTGATGCCGATGGGAAAGCGGGTGTGCGAGTCGCCGCCGGTGCCGACCGTGTCGGGCAGCAGCATGCGGTTCAGCCACGAGTGGATGATGCCGTCGCCCGGCCGCAGCGCCACGCCGCCGCGCGTGCTGATGAAGGCGGGCAGTTCGTGGTGGGTCTTGACGTCCACGGGCTTGGGATAGGCGGCGGTGTGGCAGAAGGACTGCATCACCAGGTCGGCCGAGAAGCCGACGCAGGCCAGGTCCTTCAGTTCGTCGCGGGTCATGGGGCCGGTGGTGTCCTGGCTGCCGACCGAGGTCATGCGCGGTTCGCAGTAGGTGCCGGGGCGCACGCCCTGGCCTTCCGGCAGGCCGCAGGCGCGGCCGACCAGCTTCTGCGCCAGGGAATAGCCCTTGCCGGTGTCGGCGGGGGATTCGGGCAGGCGGAACAGCGTCGTGGGCGGCAGGCCCAGGGACGCGCGGGCCTTGGCCGTCAGGCCGCGGCCGATGATCAGGGGGATGCGGCCGCCGGCGCGCACTTCGTCCAGCAGCACGTCGGACTTCAGCTGGAATTCGGAGATCACCTGGCCGTTCTTCAGGGCCTTGCCCTCGTAGGGGCGCAGTTCGATGACGTCGCCCATGTTCATGGCGGACACGTCCAGTTCGATCGGCAGGGCGCCGGAATCTTCCATGGTGTTGTAGAAGATCGGGGCGATCTTGCCCCCCAGACAGACGCCGCCGAAGCGCTTGTTGGGCACGAAGGGAATGTCCTCGCCGGTGTGCCAGATGACGGAATTGGTGGCCGACTTGCGCGAGGAGCCGGTGCCGACCACGTCGCCGACGTAGGCGACCAGGTGGCCCTTGGCCTTGAGTTCGTCCAGCAGCTTGATCGGGCCGACCTGGCCGGGGGCGTCGGGCACGATGCCGTCGCGCGGGTTCTTCAGCATCGCCAGCGCGTGCAGCGGAATGTCCGGGCGGCTCCAGGCGTCGGGCGCGGGCGACAGGTCGTCGGTGTTGGTCTCGCCGGTGACCTTGAACACGGTCAGGGTCAGGCTCTGCGGGACTTCGGGGCGGCTGGTGAACCATTCGGCGTCGGCCCAGCTTTGCAGCACGGCCTGGGCGTGGACGTTGCCCGCCTTGGCCTTTTCCTCGATGTCGTGGAAGGCGTCGAAGACCAGCAGGGTCTTCTTCAGGCCTTCGGCGGCGACCGGCGCCAGGTCGGCGTGGTCCAGCAGTTCGATCAGGGCGCTGATGTTGAAGCCGCCCAGCATGGTGCCCAGCAGCTCGGTGGCGCGGCGGGCGTCGATCAGGGGGCAGGATTCCTTGCCCAGAGCGACGGCGGCCAGGTAGGAGGCCTTGACCTGGGCGGCGTCGTCCACGCCGGCGGGGACGCGGTGCGTGAACAGGTCCAGCAGGAATTCGGCTTCGCCGGCGGGCGGGTTTTTCAGCAGTTCGATCAGGTCGGCCGTCTGCTTGGCCGTCAGGGGAAGCGGCGGGATGCCGATCGCCTCGCGGGCGGCGGCTTCGGTGCGGTAGGATTCCAGCATGGAGTGATGCCCCAGGAGAGAGGGTTGGAGAACGGCGTTATTTTACCGGGAAGCCCGGTCATCAGGCAATAGTCTTATATAAGATATAAGACCAGAGGCCCGATCGGCCGTTTTCCGCCCTCCTGGAGGCGGGGCCGGGCGCGGCCCGGCCCTGGATGCATCGGGAAGGCCGCTCAGAAGCGGTAGCCGACCCCGATGGTGGCGACCCAGGGGTTGATCTTGGTCTTGCCGATGTCCGTGCCGTTCAGGTGGACGGTGGACCGGATGTCGATGTAGCGCAGGTCGGCGTTCAGGAACCAGCGGTCGTTGAGCTTGTAGTCCACGCCGACCTGGGCCGCGACGCCCCAGGAGTCGTCCAGGCTGAGGTCGTTGCCGGACAGCGCGCCCCGGGTCTTGGTGTCGAAGAAGGTCGTGTAGTTCAGGCCCACGCCCACGTAGGGCTGGAAGGTGGCGTCCGGCAGGAAGTGCCACTGTACGCTGAGGGTCGGCGGCAGGTGCTGGGTCGAGCCGATTTCGCCCAGGCCCTTGGCGTTGATCGTGTGCTTGAAGGGCGCGGCGCCCAGCAGTTCGATGCCGATGTTGCGCGTGGCCATGTAGGTCAGGCTGAAGCTGGGGCGGGTGCTGCCGTCGATGTCCAGCTTGACGGTGCCGTCGGCGACGGTGCCGTTGTTGGATTGGGGCTCGACGTGGGTGACGCCGACTTTCAGCAGGATGTCGCCCGCCTCATGGGCCAGCGCGGGGCTGGCGGCGATCGAGCCGGCGGCCAGGGCGCAGGCGAGGGCGGTGTGGCGAAGGCGGAATGCCATGAAGGATCTCCCTATGCGTGATGTGGTTATGGGAGATGCCATTGTGTCGAAAGGCGGGTGCGGGTGACTTAATCCTGATCAAGGAAACCGCATTTTTCACTACTTTGTTAGTGTTTTTGGCACATGCTCGCTCCGTCGGGCGGAGGCCGTGCCGGCGCGTCGACGGCGCTCCGGCACGGAGGTGTCGTTCAATCCACCAGATCCTGGTATTCCGGGTGGCGCCGCACGAAGGCCGCCACGTACGAGCACAGCGGCCGGACCCGCCAGCCGCGCGCGCGGGCCGTGTCCAGCCCGAAGCGCACCAGGTCCGCGGCGATGCCGCGCCCGCCCACGGCGGCCGGCACCCCCGTGTGCGTGAACGACGCGACCGCGCCGTCCAGGACGTAGTCCAGCACGCAGGGGTGGCCGTCCTCCGTCCATTCGAAGCGGTGGGCGGCCTCGTCGTGGCGGATGGCCCGAGCGGCGGGCGCCGGGGCCTTCGAGGGCGTGTCAGATGACATACAGGTCCACGTATTCGTGCACCGGCATGGCTTCCAGTTTCGCCTGGTCCAGCGACACGTCCAGGATGCGCTGCTGCTGGCGGGCGGGGAACTGGCGGGCCAGGTTGCGACGGAACTTGGCTTCCAGCAGCGGGATGCCGTCGGTGCGGCGGCGCTTGTGGCCGATCGGGTATTCGCAGACGATCTCGTCGAGCTTCGTGCCGTCCGTGAATTCGACCGTCAGCGCGTTGGCGATGGAGCGCTTGTCCGGGTCGTGGTAGTCGGCGGTGAAGGCGGGGTCCTCCACGCAGACCATCTTGTCGCGCAGGGCGTCGATGCGCGGGTCGGCGGCCACGCCGTCCTCGTAGTCGGCGGCGGTCAGGCGGCCGAACAGGATGGGCACGGCCACCATGTACTGGATGCAGTGGTCGCGGTCGGCGGGGTTGTTCAGCGGGCCCTTCTTGTCGATGATGCGGATGCAGGCCTCGTGCGTGCGGATCGTGATCTTCTTGATGTCGGCGTCCGTCTTGCCCAGGGTTTTCAGCCTTTCATGGATCTGCATGGCGCATTCCACCGCGGTCTGCGAATGGAATTCGGCCGGGAACGAGATCTTGAACAGCACGTTCTCCATCACGTAGGTGCCGTAGGGGCGCTGGAACTTGAAGGGCTGGCCCTTGAACAGGACGTCGTAGAAGCCCCAGACCGGCGCGGTCAGCACGGACGGATAGCCCATTTCGCCGGTGCGGGCCATCAGGGCCAGGCGCACGGCGCGGCTGGTGGCGTCGCCCGCCGCCCAGGACTTGCGGCTGCCGGTGTTGGGCGCGTGACGGTAGGTGCGCAGGCTCTGGCCGTCCACCCAGGCCAGGGACACGGCGTTGATGGCTTCCTCGCGCGACAGGCCCAGCATCTGGGACACCACGGCGGTGGAGGCGACCTTCACCAGCACCACGTGGTCCAGGCCGACCTTGTTGAAGGAGTTTTCCAGGGCGATGCAGCCCTGGATCTCGTGCGCCTTGATGATGCCTTCCAGCACGGCGCGCATGGTCAGCGGCGCCTTGCCGGCGGCCACGGCGTTGCGCGACAGCCAGTCGGCCACGGCCAGGACACCGCCCAGATTGTCGGACGGGTGGCCCCATTCGGCCGCCAGCCAGGTGTCGTTGAAGTCCAGCCAGCGGATCATGCAGCCGATGTTGAACGCGGCCTGCACCGGGTCCAGCTGGAACTGCGTGCCGGGGACCTTGGCGCCGTTGGGGACGATGGTGCCGGGCACGATGGGGCCCATGAGCTTGCGGCAGGCCGGGTATTCCAGGCCTTCCAGGCCGCAGCCCAGGGTGTCGATCAGGCAGTTGCGGGCGGTCTCGAGCGCCAGCGCGCTGTCGATCTTGTAGTCGAAGACGTAATCGACGATGTCCACCAGGACCTGGTCGGGCTGGGGACGGACGTTGGAAATGGGTGCGGACATGGAGGTTCCTGAAAGAAGTGCGGCTTACTTGCGCTTGGCCAGGGGGACGAACTTGCGGTCTTCCGGACCGACGTAGTTGGCCGTCGGGCGGATGATCTTGTTGTCGATGCGCTGTTCGATGATGTGCGCCGACCAGCCGGCCGTGCGGGCGATCACGAACAGGGGAGTGAACATGGCGGTGGGCACGCCCATCATGTGATAGGACACGGCCGAGAACCAGTCCAGGTTGGGGAACATCTTCTTGGCGTCCCACATCACGGACTCCAGGCGCTCGGCGATGTCGAACATCTTCATCGAGCCGGCCGACTTGGACAGGCGCTTGGCGACGGCCTTGATGACCTTGTTGCGGGGGTCCGAGACCGTGTAGACGGGGTGGCCGAAGCCGATCACGACTTCCTTGGCCTCGACGCGGCGGCGGATGTCGGCCTCGGCCTCGTCCGGGGTGTCGTAGCGCTTCTGGATCTCGAAGGCGACCTCGTTGGCGCCGCCGTGCTTCGGGCCGCGCAGCGCGCCGATGGCGCCGGTGATGGCCGAATACATGTCCGAGCCCGTGCCGGCGATCACGCGGCCGGTGAAGGTCGAGGCGTTGAATTCGTGTTCCGCGTACAGGATCAGCGAGGTGTGCATTGCGCGGACCCATTCGTCGGACGGGGTCACGCCGTGCAGCAGGTGCAGGAAATGGCCGCCGATGCTGTCGTCTTCGGTCTCGACGCTGATGACGCGGCCGTTGTGGCTGTAGTGGTACCAGTACAGCAGGGCCGAGCCCAGGCTGGCCATCAGGCGGTCGGCGATGTCGCGCGCGTCGGGCAGGTTGTGGTCGTCCTTTTCCGGCAGCACGCAGCCCAGCACCGAGGCGGCCGTGCGCATCACGTCCATGGGGTGGCTGGCGGCGGGCAGGGCTTCCAGGGCCACCTGGACCTGGGCGGGCAGGCCGCGCAGGCGGCGCAGCTTTTCCTTGTAGGCCTTGAGTTCGGCCGGCGTCGGCAGCTTGCCGTGGATCAGCAGGTGGGCGACTTCCTCGAATTCGCAGGTGTCGGCGATGTCCAGGATGTCGTAGCCGCGGTAATGCAGGTCGTTGCCGCTGCGGCCCACCGTGCACAGCGCGGTGTTGCCGGCGACGATGCCCGACAGGGCCACGGATTTCTTGGGCTTGGGGCCCGAGGGCGCGGCGGCGGGCGCTTCGACCCGGGCGGCGGGCGCCTTGGGCGCGGCTGCCTTGCGGGCGGGGGTCTTCCTGGCGGAGGAGGTGTTCTTGGTCGCCATCAGCGGTCTCCTTGAATGAGGGGGTTCGGTTCGGAGGCGGGTCCCGGTCAGGATGCCTTGTTCTTGCCCTGCTGGAACAGGGCGTCGAGCTGCTCTTCGTAGCGGTGGTAGCCGATCCGGTCGTAGAGCTCCTCGCGGGTCTGCATCAGGTCGAGGACCCGGTGCTGGTGGCCGTCGCGGCGGATGGCCTCGTAGACGGCCTCGGCCGCCTTGTTCATGGCGCGGAAGGCCGACAGGGGGTAGAGCACGATGCCCACGCCCGCGCCCTTGAGCTCGTCGACCGTGAACAGCGGCGTCTTGCCGAATTCGGTGATGTTCGCCAGCACGGGGACGTTCAGGCTGCTGGAGAATTTCCGGTAGGTGTCCAGGTCGTAGGACGCTTCCGCGAAAATCGCGTCGGCGCCGGCTTCGACGCAGGCGTGCGCGCGTTCCAGGGCCGCGTCCACGCCGCTGACGGCGATCGCGTCGGTGCGCGCGATGACGTAGAAGTCGCTGTCGGTGCGGGCGTCCACCGCGGCCTTCACGCGGTCGGCCATTTCTTCCGTGCCGACGATTTCCTTGCCGGGCCGGTGGCCGCAGCGCTTGGCGCCGACCTGGTCCTCGATGTGGCAGCCGGCGGCGCCGAACTTGACCAGGGATTTGACGGTGCGGGCGATGTTGAAGGCCGACGGCCCGAAGCCGGTGTCGATGTCCACCAGCAGCGGCAGGTCGCAGACATCGGTGATGCGGCGCACGTCGGTCAGGACGTCGTCGAGCGTGTTGATGCCCAGATCGGGCAGGCCGAGCGAGCCGGCGGCCACGCCGCCGCCCGACAGGTAGATCGCCCGGTAGCCGGCGCGCTTGGCCAGCAGGGCGTGATTGGCGTTGATGGCCCCGATGATCTGCAGGGGGGATTCTTCGGTCAGCGCCTGGCGCAGCAGGGCGCCGGGGGAGGCGGGACGGGTCATGATGGACGCTCCGGTGGGCCGCCGGCGCCCGGCGTGCCCGGATTCGCGGCAGCATTCGCCCCGGATGGGGGCGTGATTCCAGTCGACGGCAGGGGCATTCTGGCGGCGCGGGGCCGGCGTGTCTGTCATCGGCTGGACATTCGGTGGCGGGCGCGGCGGCTTCGTAGGCGCGCGTCCGCCGCCGTCGGGCTTACTTCAGCAGGTCGGCGACGCCGTCGCGTTCTTCGAGCAGTTCCTTCAGGGTGAAGTCCATGCGCTCGCGCGAGAAGGCGTCGATTTCCAGGCCGGTGACGCGGGTGTATTCGCCGTTGGCCGTGGTGACCGGCACGCCGTAGACGATGCCTTCGGGGATGCCGTAGGAGCCGTCGGACGGAACGCCCATGGTGACCCACTTGCCGTTGGTGCCCAGCACCCAGTCGTGGATGTGGTCGATGGCGGCGTTGGCCGCCGAGGCGGCCGAGGACAGGCCGCGCGCGGCGATGATAGCCGCGCCGCGCTTGCCCACGGTGGGGATGAAGTCGTCGCGGATCCAGGCGTCGTCGTTGATCAGGGCCTGGGCGGGCTGGCCGCCGATGGTGGCGAAGCGCGTGTCCGGGTACATGGTGGGCGAGTGGTTGCCCCACACGACCAGCTTCTCGATGTCGGCCACGGCCTTGCCGGTCTTGGCGGCGAGCTGCGACAGCGCGCGGTTGTGGTCCAGGCGCAGCATGGCGGTGAAGTTCTTGGCCGGCAGGTCCGGGGCGGACTTCATGGCGATGTAGGCGTTGGTGTTGGCCGGGTTGCCGACCACCAGCACCTTGACGTCGCGGCTGGCGACTTCGTTCAGGGCCTTGCCCTGGGCGGTGAAGATCTGGGCGTTGACCTGCAGCAGGTCCTTGCGTTCCATGCCGGGGCCGCGCGGGCGGGCGCCGACCAGCAGGGCGACGTCGGCGTCCTTGAAGGCGGTGCGCGGGTCGCTGTGGGCGCTCATGCCGGCCAGCAGCGGGAAGGCGCAGTCATCCAGTTCCATCATCACGCCCTGCAGGGCCTTCTGGGCCTTCTCGTCGGGGATTTCGAGCAGCTGCAGGATGACGGGCTGGTCCTTGCCGAGCATTTCGCCCGAGGCGATGCGGAACAGCAGGGCATAGCCGATCTGGCCGGCGGCGCCGGTGACCGCGACGCGCATGGCGGGTTTGGACATGGTGATTCTCCGATAGAGTGAGAGGATGGCTAGAGGTATACGAAATTGCCGGAAAGAGTAGTGTATTCCACCTCTCAGCGTCAAGAGTCTTATATCTTATATAAGACAGAAGAGTATTAGACATCCGGCCCCGGAAGTGCGAAAATGCGCCGTCTCATCCTGTAGCATGGCCGCACGGCAGCCCCCCTGACCGACATGTCCGAATCCCCCCCGATCGATCGCCCGCAGACGCCGAGCCGCGCGCCCCACAGCGCCGCGTTCAGCCCCCTGTACCAGCAGATCAAGGGCCTGATCCTGCAGGGCCTGGACCGGGGCGAATGGAAGCCGGGCGAATCGATCCCCAGCGAACTCGAACTGGCCGCCCGGTTCCAGGTCAGCCAGGGCACCGTGCGCAAGGCCATCGACGAGCTGGCCGCCGAAAATCTGCTGATCCGCCGCCAGGGCAAGGGCACCTTCGTGGCCACGCACAACGAGGCCAAGGTGCGCTACCGCTTCCTGCGCCTGACGCCCGACGACGGCCGCACCGGCGTGTCCAGCAGCCAGATCCTGGACTGCCGCCGCGCCAAGGCCTCGGCGGAAATCGCCGCCGCCCTGGACCTGCGCGCCGGGGATGCGGTCGTGAACATGCGCCGCGCGCTGTCCTTCGACGACGTACCCACCATCCTGGACGACATCTGGCTGCCGGGCAGCGTCTTCAAGGGCCTGACCCTGGAATCGCTGCTGCGCTACCGGGGGCCGGTGTACGCCCTGTTCGAGACCGAGTTCGGCGTCAGCATGGTGCGCGCCGAGGAAAAGATCCGCGCCGTGGCCGCGACCGACGTCCAGGCCGAACTGCTGCGGGTCCAGCCCGGCAGCCCGCTGCTGCAGGTCGAACGCATCGCCTACACCTACGGCGACCGTCCCATGGAATTGCGCCGAGGCCATTATGTCACGGAGCGCTGCCATTACCGCAACAGTTTGAATTGACTCGCGGATGGGCGAAAATGCCGAGTGTGTCCCGAATTCCTTCCATCTTCCAACTACGAGGCCATCATGTCTGAATCAGCCACAAAGCCGCGCCCGCAGTTCCGTAACCTGGGGTTGAGCGACCTCATGAGTTACCGGCTGCCTCCGGCGGCCAAAGCATCCATCATGCACCGGATCAGCGGCGCGCTGCTGTTCCTGGCGCTGCCGCTGGTGATCGTGCCGCTGTTCGCGCAAAGCGTGCAGTCGCCCGAGACCTTCGCCGCCATGAAGGAATGGGTCGCCAACCCGGCCTGTAAGATCGTGCTGCTGGTCCTGATGTGGGGCTACTTCCACCACTTCTGCGCGGGCATCCGCTATCTGACGCTGGACCTGCACGTCGGCAACGCGCGCGAACCCTCGCAGCGCTCCGGCGCCCTGGTGATCGGCGTGGCCCTGGCCCTGACCGTGGTCTTCGGCCTGAAACTCTTTGGAGCATGGTAATGGTTCAAGAACGCATCGGCCGCAAGCGCCTGGTCGTGGGCGCGCACTACGGCACCCGCGATTTCATCGTCCAGCGCGCCACCGCCGTCATCATGGCGGTCTATACCCTGATCCTGGTCCTGTACGCGGTCCTGGGACCCAGCCTGGATTTCGAATCCTGGCGCGCCTTCTTCGCCTTCACCGTCGGCACGCTGCCGGTCGGGCAACTGCTGGCCACGCTGGCCTTCCTCTCGCTTGCCTGGCACGCCTGGATCGGCGTGCGCGACATCTGGATGGACTACGTGCATTCCGACGGCCTGCGCCTGTTCCTGCAGGTCCTGACGATCCTGTGGCTGGTCGCCGCGGTGGTCTTCTTCGGTCAAATTCTCTGGAGTCTCTAACGTGGCCGCTGTCAATAAATCCCTTCCGCGCCGCCAGTTCGATGTGGTGGTCGTCGGTGCCGGCGGAGCCGGCCTGCGTTGCGCGCTGCAGCTGGCCCAGGCGGGCCTGTCCGTGGCCGTGCTGTCCAAGGTCTTCCCCACGCGCTCGCACACCGTGGCCGCCCAGGGCGGCGTCAGCGCCTCGCTGGGCAACATGAGCGAGGACCACTGGCAGTGGCACATGTACGATACCGTCAAGGGCTCCGACTGGCTCGGCGACCAGGACGCGATCGAGTTCATGGTCCGCGAGGCGCCCAACGCCGTGTACGAGCTCGAGCACTTCGGCATGCCCTTCGACCGCAACCCGGACGGCACGATCTACCAGCGTCCGTTCGGCGGCCATACGTCCCATTTCGGTGAAAAGCCCGTCCAGCGCGCCTGTGCCGCGGCCGACCGCACCGGCCACGCGATGCTGCACACGCTCTACCAGCGCAACGTCGCCGCCCGCACGCAGTTCTTCGTCGAATGGATGGCGCTCGACCTGCTGCGCAACAACGACGGCGACGTGCTGGGCGTGACCGCGATGGAAATGGAAACCGGCGAGATCTACGTCCTGGAAGCCAAGCACACCGTGCTGGCCACCGGCGGCGCCGGCCGGATCTGGGCCGCGACCACCAACGCCTTCATCAACACCGGCGACGGCCTGGGCATGGCCGCGCGCGCGGGCATCCCGCTGCAGGACATGGAATTCTGGCAGTTCCACCCGACCGGCGTGGCCGGCGCGGGCGTGCTGATCACCGAAGGCGTGCGCGGCGAGGGCGGCTTCCTGCTGAACAAGGACGGCGAGCGCTTCATGGAACGCTACGCGCCCCAGCTCAAGGACCTGGCCCCGCGCGACTTCGTGTCGCGCTCGATGGACCAGGAAATCAAGGAAGGCCGCGGCTGCGGCGACGGCAGCTACGTGCTGCTGAAGCTCGACCACCTGGGCGCGGAAACCATCACCAAGCGCCTGCCCTCGATCCGCGAGATCGCCATCAAGTTCGCCAACATCGATCCGATCAAGGACCCGATCCCCGTCGTGCCGACGATCCACTACCAGATGGGCGGCATCCCGGCCAACTACCACGGCCAGGTCGTCACCCGCGTCAACGGCCAGGAAAAGATCGTCAACGGCCTGTACGCGATCGGCGAATGCGCGGCGACCTCGGTGCACGGCGCCAACCGCCTGGGCACCAATTCCCTGCTGGACCTGATCGTGTTCGGCCGTTCGGCGGGCAACTTCATCGTGTCCCAGCACCCGGAACGCGAACACAGCCACAAGCCCCTGCCGGACACCGACATCGACGCCTCGCTGGATCGCGTCAACCGCCTGGAAACCCGCACCTCGGGCGAAAAGGCCCAGGACGTGGCCAACAAGATCCGCGTGGCCATGCAGGCCCATTGCGGCGTGTTCCGCAAGCTCGACCTGCTCAAGGAAGGCGCGGAGGCCATCTCCAGCCTGGTGCCCGAAGTCCAGGACATCTATTTCGCCGACAAGTCCAAGGTCTTCAACACCGCCCGCATCGAGGCCCTGGAAGTCGCCAACATGATCGAGGTCGCCCGCGCCACCACGAAGTCGGCGGCCAACCGCCTGGAATCGCGCGGCGCCCACGCCCTGGAAGAATACCCGGAACGCGACGACGTGAACTGGCTCAAGCACACCCTGTGGTTCTCCGAGGACGACCGCCTCGAATACACCCCGGTGCGCATGCAGCCCCTGACCGTGGACAGCATCCCGCCCAAGCCGCGCACCTTCTAATCTGGATATCGTCATGAGTCAAAAACGCATCGTGAAATTCGAGATCTACCGCTACGATCCGGACAAGGACGAGCGGCCGTACATGCAGAAGTTCGAGGTCGAGCTGCAGCCGACCGACAAGATGCTGCTGGACGCGATCCTGCGCATCAAGAACGAACTCGACGACAGCCTGGCCCTGCGCCGGTCCTGCCGCGAGGGCGTGTGCGGGTCCGACGCCATGAACATCAACGGCAAGAACGGCCTGGCCTGCACGACCAACCTGCTGGAGCTGAAGGAACCCATCGTCCTCAAGCCATTGCCCGGCCTGCCCGTGGTGCGCGACCTGATCGTGGACATGACCTTCTTCTTCGACCAGTACCATTCGATCAAGCCCTACCTGATCAACGACACGCCGCCGCCCGAAAAGGAACGCCTGCAGTCGCCCGAGCAGCGCGAGGAACTCAACGGCCTGTACGAGTGCATCCTGTGCGGCTCCTGCTCGACCGCCTGTCCGTCCTTCTGGTGGAATCCGGACAAGTTCGTCGGCCCGGCCGGCCTGCTCCAGGCCTACCGCTTCATCGCCGATTCGCGCGACGAGGCCACCGGCGAACGCCTGGACAACCTGGAAGATCCCTATCGCCTGTTCCGCTGCCACACGATCATGAACTGCACGGACGTCTGCCCCAAGGGGCTGAATCCGTCGGCCGCGATCGGCAAGATCAAGGAAATGCTCGTGCGCCGCACGGTCTAGGGTCCGGACATGTCTGGCGACCTGTCCGTCCTGGACCGCGCCCGCCTGCGCTGGCGGGCGCGGCGCGGCCTGCTCGAGAACGATCTCATCATCACGCGCTTCCTGGACGCCCGGGAAGCGCAGCTGACCGAGACCGACGTGCGGGCCCTGACGCAGCTTTTCGAAATGGGCGACAACGAATTGCTCGATGTCCTGCTGGGACGCGCGGACCTGTCGGGACCGTACGACGACCCCGACATCCGCCGGCTCGTCGAGCAGATGAAAGCGCTGTAACTTAAAGGAAGATCCACATGCAGCTATCCGATAAAAAAGCCACGCTATCGTTCTCCGACGGCAGCCCCTCGGTCGAGTTCCCCGTCTACCAGGGCACGGTGGGCCCGGACGTGATCGACATCCGCAAACTGTACGGCCAGACCGGGATGTTCACCTACGATCCCGGCTTCATGGCGACGGCTTCCTGCGAATCCGCCATCACCTACATCGACGGCGACAAGGGCCAGCTGCTGTACCGCGGCTATCCGATCGACCAGCTGGCGACGAACTGCGATTTCCTGTCGATCTGCTACCTGATCATGAACGGCGAACTGCCCGACGATCAGCAGAAACGGGAATTCGACAGCCTGGTCACGCACCACACCCTGGTGCATGAGCAGATGCACACTTTCCTGCAGGGCTTCCGCCGCGACGCGCACCCGATGGCGGTGCTGACGGGTCTGGTGGGCGCGCTGTCGGCCTTCTACCACGACTCCACGGACATCACCAACCCGCACCACCGCGAAGTCTCCGCGATCCGCCTGATCGCCAAGATGCCGACCCTGGTCGCCATGGCGTACAAGCATTCCCTGGGCCAGCCCTTCATCTATCCGCAGAACGACCTGTCCTACACGGGCAACTTCCTGCGCATGATGTTCGCCACGCCTTGCGACGACTACAAGGTCAACGACGTGGTGGAACGCGCGCTGGACCGCATCTTCATCCTGCACGCCGACCACGAGCAGAACGCCTCCACCTCCACGGTGCGCCTGTGCGGTTCCTCGGGCACCAACCCGTTCGCCGCCATCGCGGCCGGCGTGGCCTGCCTGTGGGGCCCGGCGCATGGCGGCGCCAACGAAGCCTGCCTGAACATGCTGGAAAGCATCCAGGCCCAGGGCGGCGTGGCCAAGGTCGGCGAGTTCATGGAAAAGGTCAAGGACAAGAATTCGGGCGTGCGCCTGATGGGCTTCGGCCACCGGGTCTACAAGAACTACGACCCGCGCGCCAAGCTGATGCAGGAAACCTGCCGCGAAGTCCTCGACGCCCTGGGCCTGCACAACGACCCGCTGTTCAAGCTGGCCATGGAACTGGAACGCATCGCCCTGGAAGACCCGTACTTCGTGGAACGCAAGCTCTACCCGAACGTGGACTTCTATTCGGGCATCGTGCAGCGCGCCATCGGCATCCCCACCTCGCTGTTCACGGCGATCTTCGCCCTGGCCCGCACGGTGGGCTGGATCGCCCAGTGGAACGAGATGCTGTCGGATCCGAACTATAAGATCGGCCGTCCGCGCCAGCTGTACACCGGCGCCGCGGTGCGCGATGTGAAGTGATCCTTCCGTTCATTGCCGCAGCATGAAAAACGGGCCGCAATGAACTGCACCCCAAAAGTTGGACACCGATCCAACCTTTGGGGTGTTTTTCATGTCCGGCCCACGCCCGCGCGGGCGGCGGGGCGGGGGGCGGATCAGGCCGCCTGGCCCGCCTCCTGCTGGGCGTCCACCACGGCCAGGGCCGTCATGTTGACGATGCGCCGCACCGTGGAACTGGTGGTCAGGATGTGCACCGGGCGCGCGGCGCCCAGCAGCACCGGGCCCATGGCCACGCCGTGGCTGCCGGTCATCTTCAGCATGTTGTAGGTGATGTTGCCGGCATCCAGGTTGGGCATGATCAGCAGGTTGGCCGGACCCTTGAGCGTCGTGTCGGGGTAGGCCTTGACGCGGATGGTCTCGGACAGGGCCGAGTCCGCGTGCATTTCGCCGTCCACGTCCAGGTCGGGCGCGCGCTCGGCGATCAGGCGCCGGGCCTCGGCCATCTTGCGGGAGGACGCCGTGGGGCGGCTGCCGAAGTTGGAATGCGAGAGCAGGGCGATCTTGGGCACGATGCCGAAGCGGCGGACTTCCTCGGCGGCCTGGATCGTCATGTCGGCGACCTGTTCGGCGGTGGGGTCCTCGTTGACATGCGTGTCGCAGATGAACAGGGTCTGGGTCGGCAGCATCAGCACGTTCATGGCCGCGTAGGTGCGCGCCGTGGGCTTCAGGCCGATCACCTCCTCGACGTATTTCAGCTGGTTGTCGAAGCGGCTGGCCACGCCGCAGATCATCGCGTCGGCGTCGCCGCGCTGCAGCAGCATCACCCCGATCAGGGAGTTGTGCTTGCGGACCATGGCTTTGGCGATGTCGGGCGTGACGCCGTCGCGGCCGCGCAGCTTGTAGTAGGCGTTCCAGGTTTCGTTGAATCGCGAGTCGTCCTCGGGATTGACGATCTCGACGTTCTGGCCGGGCACCAGGCGCAGGCCGAACTTCTGGATGCGCATGTCGATCACGGCCGGGCGGCCGATCAGGATCGGCTGCGCGAATCCTTCGTCCAGCACCGTCTGGGCGGCGCGCAGCACGCGCTCGTCCTCGCCGTCGGCGTAGATCACGCGCTTGGGCGCGGACTTCGCCTGGCGGAACAGCGGGCGCATCAGCTGGCCGGAGTGGTAGACGATGCTCATCAGGGACTGGCGGTAGGCGTCCATGTCTTCGATGGGTCGGCGGGCCACGCCGGAGGCCGCCGCCGCCTCGGCGATGGCCGGGGCGATCTTGACGATCAGGCGCGGATCGAAGGGCTTGGGAATGATGTATTCCGGCCCGAAGGACAGGTCCTGGTCGGCGTAGGCGCCCGCGACCTCGGCGCTGCTTTCGGCCTGGGCCAGTTCGGCGATGGCCTTGACGCAGGCCAGCTTCATCTCTTCGTTGATGACGGTGGCGCCGCAGTCCATCGCGCCCCGGAAGATGAAGGGGAAGCACAGCACGTTGTTGACCTGGTTCGGGTAGTCCGAACGGCCGGTGGCGACGATGCAGTCGGGCCGGGCGGCCTTGGCGTCCTCGGGGCGGATTTCAGGGTCGGGGTTGGCCAGGGCCAGGATCAGCGGACGGTCGGCCATGGTGCGCACCATGTCCTGGGTCAGCACGCCGGGGGCCGAGCAGCCCAGGAACACGTCGGCGCCCTTGCAGACGTCGGCCAGGGTGCGGGCGTCGGTCTTCTGGGCGTAGCGGGCCTTGTTGGGCTCCATCCGCTCGTCGCGGCCTTCCCAGATCACGCCGCGCGAATCGACCACGTAGACGTTCTTCTGCGAGACGCCGAGCTTGACCATGAGGTCCAGGCAGGCGATGGCGGCGGCGCCCGCGCCCGAGCACACCAGCTTGACCTGGCCGATGTCCTTGCCGACGACCTTCAGGCCGTTCAGGACGGCGGCCGAGGAGATGATGGCGGTGCCGTGCTGGTCGTCGTGGAAGACCGGGATCTTCATGCGCTCGCGCAGCTTCTTTTCGATGTAGAAGCATTCCGGCGCCTTGATGTCTTCCAGGTTGATCCCGCCCAGCGTCGGCTCCAGCGCGGCGATGATGTCGACCAGCTTGTCCGGATCGTGCTCGTTCAGCTCGATGTCGAAGACGTCGATGCCGGCGAATTTCTTGAACAGGCAGCCTTTGCCCTCCATGACGGGCTTGGCCGCCAGCGGGCCGATGTTGCCCAGGCCGAGCACGGCGGTGCCGTTGGTGACCACGCCCACCAGATTGGCGCGCGAGGTGTACTTGGCCGCGGCGGATTCGCCCTCGGCGTGGATGGTCATGCTGGCGGTCGCCACGCCCGGGGAATAGGCCAGGGTCAGGTCGTCCTGATTGGCCAGGGGCTTGGTCGGAACCACGGAAATCTTCCCCGGGGTGGGGAAGGCGTGGTAATCGAGCGCCATCTTGGCGCGGTCGTCTTTCATGTCCATGGCTGCCTGTGCTCCTGCTGGTGTTATATCGTTCGTGCGTGTTGCTGCTGAAAACATTCTCGCAGATCGGCCTTTTTGCCGCCGGGCCGTCCCAAGGCAAAAAGCGCCCCCTTGGGGGGCAGCAAGCGGCCGAAGGCTGCGCGGCGTGGGGGCGCTCTACCCCGAGTGTTTGTTAATTCCAACGCCAATCGGGCGAAAAGTGGCCTGGAATGGGCGTTTTCGGCCGATCAGTTTAAACCCATGCCATCGGACGGGTATACTTTGCCCTTAATACGGCTTATGCAAGGCGTCGTACCGCTGCCTTCTGCCCCTGCTATCCGCCCATCGGTCTGGCCGAGTCGCGGAAGGTTTCTCAATCTGCATCGTTCGGGTGAAGCACCCGTCAGGTGAAGCGCACAATGTCCACGGAACAAGAACTCCAGTCCAATTCCTATTTGTTCGGCGCCAACGCGCCCTACGTAGAAGACCTCTACGAAGCCTATCTAGACAACCCGGGTTCCATTCCGGACCAGTGGCGCTCCTACTTCGATCAGCTGCAGCACCAGCCCGCCGCCGACGGCCGCGAGGCCACCCGCGACCAGGCCCACGCCCCGATCGTCGCCTCCTTCGCCCAGCGCGCCCGCGAGAACGCCTTCCAGATCCGCCCCGCGCAGGCCTCCGACCAGTCCCTGGCCATCGCCAGCAAGCAGGTCTACGTCCAGTCCATCATCGCCGCCTATCGTTCTCTGGGTTCCCGCATCGCCCAGCTCGATCCCCTGAAGCGCCGCGACCGTCCTGAAATCCCGGAACTGGATCCCGCCTTCTACGGCCTGTCCGAGGCCGACCTGGACCAGATCTATTCGGCCACGAACACGTATTTCACCAAGGCCGATACGATGACCATGCGGGACATCCTCAAGGCCCTGCGCGACACGTACTGCCACAACATCGGCGCCGAGTTCATGCACATCTCGGATCCGGCGGTCAAGCGCTGGATCCAGGAACGCCTCGAATCCACGCTGGGCATCCCCGAATTCACCGTCGAGGAAAAGCGCAACATCCTGCGCCAGGTGACCGAGGCCGAAGGCCTGGAACGCTTCCTGCACACCAAGTACGTCGGCCAGAAGCGCTTTTCCCTGGAAGGCGGCGAAAGCTTCATCGCCTCCATGGACGAGGTCGTCAACCACGCCGGCGAGAACGGCGTCCAGGAGATCGTCGTGGGCATGGCCCACCGCGGCCGCCTGAACATGCTGGTCAACATCATGGGCAAGATGCCCGGCGACCTGTTCGCCGAGTTCGAAGGCAAGCACGCCCAGGGGCTCAGCGACGGCGACGTCAAATACCACAACGGCTTTTCCAGCGACCTGTCCACGCGCGGCGGCCCGGTCCACCTGTCGCTGGCGTTCAACCCCTCGCACCTGGAAATCGTCAACCCCGTGGTCGAAGGCAGCGTGCGCGCCCGCCAGGACCGCCGCGACGACGAGGCCGGCGACCAGGTCCTGCCGGTGCTGGTGCACGGCGACGCGGCCTTCGCGGGCCAGGGCGTGGTGATGGAAACCCTGAACCTGGCCCAGACGCGCGGCTACGGCACGGGCGGCACCCTGCACATCGTCATCAACAACCAGATCGGCTTCACGACCTCCGACCCGCGCGACACGCGCTCCACGCTGTACTGCACGGACGTGGTCAAGATGATCGAGGCCCCGGTCTTCCACGTCAACGGCGACGATCCCGAAGCCGTGGTCTTCGTCACCCGCCTGGCCCTGGACTACCGCCAGCAGTTCAAGCACGACGTGGTCGTGGACATCGTCTGCTTCCGCAAGCTGGGCCACAACGAACAGGACACGCCGTCCCTGACCCAGCCGCTGATGTACAAGAGCATCGGCACGCACCCGGGCACGCGCAAGCTCTACGGCGACCGCCTGGTGGCCCAGGGCGTGCTGGCCGCGGACGAACCCGACCAGCTGGTCAAGGACTACCGCCAGCTGATGGAAGACGGCCAGCGCACGGTCGAGCCCGTCCTGACCGACTACAAGAACAAGTACTCCACCGACTGGTCGCCGTTCCTGGGCGCCAAATGGACGGACCACGCCGACACCGGCGTGCCCCTGGCCGAACTGACCCGCATCGGCGAAAAGCTCACTCAGGTGCCGGACAACTTCACCGTGCACCCGCTGGTCAAGAAGCTGCTGGGCGACCGCCTGGCCATGGCGCGCGGCGAACATCCCGTGGACTGGGGCATGGGCGAGCACCTGGCCTTCGCCACCCTGGTGGCCAACGGCTACGCCATCCGCATCACCGGCCAGGATTCCGGCCGCGGCACCTTCACCCACCGCCATGCCGTGCTGCATGACCAGAAGCGCGAGCGCTGGGACGACGGCACCTACGTGCCCCTGCAGAACGTGTCCGAAGGCCAGGCGCCGTTCACCGTGATCGACTCCGTGCTGTCCGAGGCCGCCGTGCTGGGCTTCGAGTACGGCTACGCCACGGCCGAGCCCAACGTGCTGACCATCTGGGAAGCCCAGTTCGGCGACTTCGCCAACGGCGCCCAGGTCGTGATCGACCAGTTCATCTCGTCGGGCGAGGCCAAGTGGGGCCGCCAGTGCGGCCTGACGCTGATGCTGCCGCACGGCTACGAAGGCCAGGGCCCGGAGCACTCCTCGGCGCGCATCGAGCGTTTCCTGCAGCTGTGCGCGGACAACAACATGCAGGTCGTGCAGCCCACCAACGGCGCGCAGATCTTCCACGTGCTGCGCCGCCAGATGATCCGCCCCTTCCGCAAGCCGCTGGTCATCTTCACGCCCAAGTCGCTGCTGCGCAACAAGGCCGCCACCTCGCCGCTGGAAGACCTGGCCACGGGCACCTTCCAGCCCGTGATCGGCGAAGTCGACGCGAACATCGCGCCGGCCGACGTGAAGCGCGTGCTGATGTGTTCCGGCAAGGTCTACTACGACCTGGTGCATGCGCGCGCCGAGCAGGACCGCAAGGACGTCGCCATCTTCCGCATCGAGCAGCTCTATCCCTTCGCCCACAAGTCCTTCCAGGCCGAACTGCAGAAATATCCCAACGCCAGGGAACTGGTCTGGGTCCAGGACGAGCCGCAGAACCAGGGACCGTGGTTCTACGTGCAGCATCACCTGTACGAGAACATGAGCGACGGCCAGAAGCTCGGCTACGCCGGCCGTCCGGCCTCGGCCTCGCCCGCCGTCGGCTATCTGGCCAAGCACCAGGAACAGCAGCGCGCCCTGATCGAGCAGGCCTTCGCGGCCAAGCTGAAAAGCTTCTCGCTGATCAAGTAATCCGACCTCTCTCAAATACAGACAACACGGAAAAACATCATGGCCATTACCGAAGTCCTCGTTCCGCAGCTTTCCGAATCAATCTCGGAAGCGACCCTGCTCAACTGGAAGAAACAGCCCGGAGAAGCCGTGCAGGCCGACGAGATCCTGATCGAGGTCGAAACCGACAAGGTCGTGCTGGAAGTCCCGGCCCCGGCCTCGGGCGTGCTCGCCGAGATCGTCAAGGGCGACGGCAGCACCGTCACCTCGGGCGAAGTCCTGGCCCGCATCGACACCGACGCCAAGGCCGCCGCTCCGGCGCCGGCCGCCGCTGCCGCCGCGCCCGCCCCGGCCGCCGCCGAGGCCGCCAAGCCCGCGGCCAAGTCCTCGGTGGCTTCCCCGGCCGCCGGCAAGATCCTGTCCGAAAAGGGCATCGATCCTGCCACGGTCGAAGGCACGGGCCGCGCCGGCCGCGTGACCAAGGCCGACGCCCTGAACGCCACGCAGGCGCCGGCGGCCCCCGCCACCCCGGCCGCCCCGGTGCCGGTCGGCCTGGACGGCCGTCCCGAGCAGCGCGTGCCGATGAGCCGCCTGCGCGCCCGCGTGGCCGAGCGCCTGATCCAGTCCCAGACGGAAAACGCCATCCTGACGACCTTCAACGAGGTCAACATGCAGGCGGTGATCGACCTGCGCAAGAAGTACAAGGACTCCTTCGAAAAGGAACACGGGGTCAAGCTCGGCTTCATGTCCTTCTTCGTCAAGGCCGCCGTGGCCGCGCTCAAGCGCTATCCGGTCGTCAACGCCTCGGTGGACGGCAAGGACATCATCTACCACGGCTACTTCGACATCGGCATCGCCGTGGGCAGCCCGCGCGGCCTGGTGGTGCCCATCCTGCGCAACGCCGACCAGCTCAGCATCGCGGAAATCGAAAAGCAGATCGCCGATTTCGGCCAGCGTGCCCAGGCGGGTAAACTGGGCCTGGAAGAACTGACCGGCGGCACCTTCTCGATCTCCAACGGCGGCGTGTTCGGCTCGATGCTCTCGACCCCGATCATCAACCCGCCCCAATCGGCCATCCTCGGCATCCACGCCACCAAGGATCGCCCGGTCGTGGAAAACGGCCAGATCGTGATCCGTCCGATCAACTACCTGGCCCTGTCCTACGACCACCGGATCATCGACGGCCGCGAAGCCGTCCTGGCCCTGGTGGCCATGAAGGAAGCCCTGGAAGATCCCCAGCGCCTGCTGCTGGGCGTCTGATTCCGGTCATGGCGTCATTTCGCGCGCGCCCGTCCAGGGCGCGCCCGGCGGGCATGCGTCCGGCGCATGCCCGCTAACCCATTCGAGAACTCATCATGGCAAAACAATTCGATGTGATCGTGATCGGCGCCGGCCCCGGCGGCTATATCGCCGCCATCCGCGCCGCCCAGCTGGGCCTGGCCGTGGCCTGCGTGGACGCCTGGACCAGCCCGGCGGGCAAGCCCGCGCCCGGCGGCACCTGCACCAACGTCGGCTGCATCCCGTCCAAGGCCCTGCTGCAATCGTCCGAGCACTACGAGCAGCTCAACCACCACTTCGCCGACCACGGCATCACGGCCAAGGGCGTCAGCCTGGACCTGGCCAAGCTGGTCGGCCGCAAGGACACGGTGGTCAAGCAGAACAACGAAGGCATCCTGTTCCTGTTCAAGAAGAACAAGGTGTCCTTTTTCCACGGCACCGGCTCGCTGGCCGCCAAGACGGACTTCGGCTGGTCGGTGAAGGTCTCCGGCAAGACCGACGAGGACCTGGAAGGCCGCCACGTGATCGTCGCCACCGGTTCCAGCGCGCGCGCGCTGCCCGGCGTGCCCTTCGACGAGGAACTGGTCCTGTCGAACGACGGCGCCCTGCGGATCCCCGCCGTGCCCAAGAAGCTCGGCATCATCGGCGCGGGCGTCATCGGCCTGGAAATGGGCAGCGTCTGGCGCCGCCTGGGCGCCGAGGTCACCATCCTGGAAGCCATGCCCGATTTCCTCGGCGCGGTGGACCGCGACGTGGCCAAGGAAGCCCAGAAGGCCCTCGTCAAGCAGGGCCTGGACATCCAGACCGGCGTGCGCATCGGCGAGGTCAAGACCTCGGCCAAGGGCGTCAACGTGCAGTACACGGACGCGGCCGGCGCCGAACAGAAACTGTCGGTCAACCACCTGATCGTCTCCATCGGTCGCGTGCCCAATACGCAGGGCCTGGGCGCCGACGTGGTGGGCCTGAAGCTGGACGAGCGCGGCTTCGTGGTCGTCGACGAGGACTGCCGCAGCAACCTGACCAACGTCTGGGCGGTGGGCGACGTGGTGCGCGGCCCGATGCTGGCGCACAAGGCCGAGGAAGAGGGCGTGGCGGTGGCCGAGCGCATCGCCGGCCAGCACGGGCACGTCAACTTCGACACCATCCCCTGGGTCGTCTACACCTCGCCCGAGGTCGCCTGGGTCGGCAAGACCGAGCAGGCGCTGAAGGCCGAGGGCCGCGACTACAAGGCGGGCAGCTTCCCCTTCATGGCCAACGGCCGCGCCCGCGCGCTGGGCGACACCACCGGCTTCGTCAAGATCCTGGCCGACGCCAAGACCGACGAGGTCCTGGGGGTGCACATCGTCGGCCCGATGGCGTCGGAACTGATCGCCGAGGCCGTGACCATCATGGAATTCCGCGGCGCCGCCGAGGACATCGCGCGCATCTGCCATGCGCACCCGACCCTGTCCGAAGCCGTCAAGGAAGCCGCCCTGGCCGTCGACAAGCGCACGCTGAACCTGTAAGCCGCTGACGATGGATGTCAGCGCGTATTACGCGCAGGCCCTGCGCGAGCGAGGCTTCGTCGCCGACGAGGCCCAGCGCGCGGCGGTCGCGCGCCTGCAGCGGTACTATGACGACTGGATCGAGTTCAAGCGCCAGCGCTCGAACGGCCTGAAAAAGCTGTTCCTGCGCCCGGCCGTGCCGCGCGGGGTCTACCTGTGGGGCGGCGTCGGGCGCGGCAAGAGCTTCCTGATGGACGCGTTCTACCTGACCGTGCCCGTCAAGCGCAAGGTGCGCCTGCATTTCCACGAGTTCATGCGCGGGGTGCACCGCGAGATCCGCGCCGTCAGCGGCGAGGCCGACCCGCTGGACCACGTGGCGCGCAGGATCGCCGCGCGCTACCGCCTGATCTGCTTCGACGAGTTCCACGTGTCGGACGTGGCCGACGCCATGATCCTGTACCGGCTGCTGCTGCGCCTGTTCGAGCATGGCACGTCCTTCGTCATGACCTCGAACTACGAGCCGTCCACGCTCTACCCGGACGGCCTGCACCGCGACCGCATCCTGCCGGCCATCGCCCTGATCCAGGAAAGGATGGACGTGATGAACGTGGATGCCGGCGTGGACTACCGGCGCCGCACCCTGTCGCAGCTGCGCACCTACATCACGCCCATCGTGGCCGCGACCCACGACGAACTGCGCTCGGCCTTCGAGCGTCTGGCCGACACCGCCGGGCAGAAGCCCGTCCTGACCATCGAGAACCGCGAAATCCAGGCGGTGGCGCTGGCCGGGACCGTGGTCTGGTTCGATTTCCACGCCCTGTGCGGCACGCCGCGCTCGCAGAACGACTACCTGGACCTGGCCGACCGCTTCCAGACCGTGATCGTGTCCGACGTGCCGCGCATGAGCCCGCGCCAGGCGTCCGAGGCGCGCCGCTTCACCTGGCTGGTGGACGTGCTGTACGACCACAAGGTCAAGCTGATCCTGTCGGCCCAGTGTCCGGCCGATGAGCTTTATACTCAAGGCCCGATGTCGAACGAATTTTCCCGCACCGTGTCGCGCCTGATGGAAATGCAGTCGCGCGAATACCTGGCCGAAACGCGCCGGGCCTCGGTCGTCCTGTAGGGACACGCCCCGGCCGCCCGGCAATCCCTCCGGAAATCTCATGAGCACACCCGTCACCCGCGTCCTGACCGGCATCACCCCGTCGGGCACCCCCCACCTGGGCAATTACGCCGGCGCCATCCGCCCGGCGATCCAGGCCAGCGCCGAGCCGGGCGTGGACGCCTTCTTCTTCCTGGCCGATTACCACGCGCTGATCAAGTGCGACGATCCCGCGCGCATCGCGCGTTCGCGGCTGGAGATCGCCGCGACCTGGGTCGCGGCCGGCCTGGACACGGAACGCACGACCTTCTACCGCCAGTCGGACGTCCCGGAGATCCCGGAACTGTGCTGGATGTTGAACTGCGTCACGGCCAAGGGCCTGATGAACCGTGCGCATGCCTACAAGGCTTCGGTGGACGCCAACGTCGCCAAGGGCGTGGAGCCGGACGACGGCGTCACCATGGGGCTGTTTTCCTACCCGGTCCTGATGGCCGCCGACATCCTGATGTTCAACGCCCACCGCGTGCCCGTGGGGCGCGACCAGATCCAGCACCTGGAGATGGCGCGCGACATCGCCCAGCGCTTCAACCACCTGTACGGCCGGGGCGAAGACCTGTTCGTGCTGCCGGAAGTCCAGATCGACGAGGCCGTCGCCACGCTGCCGGGCCTGGACGGGCGCAAGATGTCCAAGAGCTACGACAACACCATTCCCCTGTTCGAGGGTGGGCCGAAGGCGCTGAAATCGGCCGTGGCGCGGATCGTCACCGATTCGCGCCTGCCCGGCGAGCCCAAGGACGCCGAGGGCTCGCATCTGTACATGCTGTACCAGGCCTTCGCCACGCCGGCGCAGGCGGCGGATTTCCGCGCCGCCCTGGAGGGCGGCCTGGGTTGGGGTGAGGCCAAGCAGGCGCTGTGCGAGCGGATCGAGGCCCAGATCGGGCCGATGCGCGAGCGCTATGCGGACCTGATGGCCCATCCGGAGCGGGTCGAGGACATCCTCCAGGCCGGTGCGGCCAAGGCCCGGCGCATCGCCACGCCTATGATGGCGCGCCTGCGCGAGGCCGTGGGCCTGCGCATGGTCGCCGCCGAGGGCACCGGCGCGGCGCGCTCGGCGAGGGGGGCGGGCGGCGCCGCGCGCGCCGGCCACGCGAGGATCGTGTCCTTCCGGGACGAGGACGGCCATTTCCGCCAGCGCCTGTTCGGCGCCGATGGCGCCGAACTGCTGCTGTCCGAGCCCTTCGGCGACCCCAAGGTCCTGAACAGCCTGGGCCGTTCCTTCGCCGGCCGCGACCTGTCGGGCCTGGCGGCCGCGGCCGACGGCCACGTCGACCTGGAGGCCGACGGCCTGTGCTGGGCGCGTGTCCCGGCGGATCGCCTGGAGGCGGTCCGGGAAGCCCTGGCGCAGCTCTGATCGTCCGCGCGGCGCGGGCCGCTCAGCCGTCCAGCCGGACGGTCTTGGCCTCGACGCGGCCGCGCAGCCATTCCAGGGCCAGCAGCAGCGCCGTCGAGAACAGGATCAGGATGGTCGCCACGGCGGCGATCACCGGGCTGATGTTTTCGCGGATGCCGGTGAACATCTGGCGCGGCAGCGTGACTTGCTCGGGGCCGGCCAGGAACAGCGTGATCACGATTTCGTCGAAGGCGGTGGCGAAGGCGAACAGGGCGCCCGCGATGACGCCGGGCGCGATGATGGGCAGCGTCACGCGGAAGAAGGTCTGGAGTGGGCCGGCGCCCAGGCTGTAGCTGGCGCGCAGCAGGTTGGGATCGAAGCCCTGCAGCGTCGCCGACACGGTGGTGACCACGAAGGGCGCGCCGATCGCGGCCAGGGCCAGGATCAGGCCGCCGTAGCTGTTGACCAGGCCATAGGGGGCGAAGAACAGGTAGATCCCCAGGCCGGTCACCACCAGCGGCACGATCATCGGCGAGATCAGGACGGCCATCAGCAGGCCCTTGCCGCGGAATTCGACACGGTGCAGGCCCGCGGCGGCGAGCGTGCCCAGGACGGTCGCCAGCAGGGTGGCGGCGGGCGCGACGATGAAGCTGTTGGCGGTCGCGCGGGCCCAGTCGTCCGAATGGAACAGGGTCTCGTACCAGCGCAGCGAGAACGACTGGATCGGGTAGAGCAGCATCGAGCTCTGGTTGAACGACAGCGGCACGATCACCAGGATCGGCAGCAGCAGGAACACCAGGACCAGCGCGCACAGGATGCGCAGCGCGTAATGCCAGGTGCGCTCGGTCAGGGACAGGTAGGGCGGGAATTCGGTCTTGAACATGCCGGGTCCTTTCAGTTCAGGGCCAGTTCCTTGCCGGAGATCCGGCGGTACAGGGCGTAGAGCAGCAGGGTGGCCGCCAGCAGGATCAGGCCCAGCGCGCTGGCCATGCCCCAGTTGATGGTCTGGTTGGTGAAGTACGCGACGTAGTAGCTGATCATCTGGTCGCCGGCGCCGCCCAGCAGGGCCGGCGTGATGTAGTAGCCGATGGCGATGATGAACACCAGCAGCGACCCGGCGGCGATGCCGGGATAGGTCTGCGGCACGTACACGCGCCAGAAGGCGGCGAAGGGATGGCTGCCCAGGGAGACGGCGGCGCGCTGGTAGCTGGGCGGCACGGACCGCATGACGCTGTACAGGGGCAGCACCATGAAGGGCAGCAGGATGTGGACCATGGCGATGTAGACGCCCAGGCGGTTGAACAGCAGCGGCAGGGGTTCGGAGATCAGGCCCAGGCCGCCCAGGGCGCTGTTGATCAGGCCTTCGCGCTGCAGCAGCACCACCCAGGCGGCGATGCGCACCAGCACCGAGGTCCAGAAGGGGATCAGGATGCAGATCAGGACCAGGTTGGCCCGCCGCTTGGACAGGCGCGTGATCCAGTAGGCCAGGGGATAGCCCAGCGCGAGGGTGATCAGGGTGACCACCAGGCTGATGACGAAGGTGCGCGAGAAGATCTCCTGGAAGGCCGAGGTGCCGGGGGGCGCCGCCACCACGTGGCCGCCGGCGTCGAGTTTCAGGTCCAGCGAGGCCAGCAGGTAGTAGGGCGTCCAGGATCTGTCGTTGCCGGCGATGACCGCCCAGTAGGCGGGTTCGGCCCAGCGCTTGTCCAGGCCGGTCAGCCGCGCGCGGGCGTCGGCGGCGTCCACCGCCTCGAGCGGCATGCGCCGCAGGGTCTTGAAGATCAGCGAGCGGTAGCCGGAGATTTCGTAGTTCAGGCGGCGGGCGAGTTCGCCCGCGGCGGGGGTGTTCCTGGCCTGCGCCAGATCCTGGGCCAGCGCCTGGAAGGCGTCGTCGGGCGGCGCGGCGCGGCCGTCCCAATCGGCCAGCGCCCGCAGGGTGCGGGGCAGGGTGTCGATGACCTCGGGGTTGTCGGCCGCCCGGGTCAGCAGGGAGGCGATCGGGATCACGAAGACCGCCAGCAGGAACAGGGCCAGCGGCCCGACCAGCAGCAGGGCGCGCCAGGTCCGGCGCCGCTGCGCGGCTCGCATCGAGCGCCGGATGGCGCCGGGGTCGTCGAAGGTCGTGTCCATGGCGGAGGTCCTTGGAGAAGCGGAAGGGGCCGGCGCCCGGCCGGCCCCGGGGCGGATCAGCGGGCGGCCCAGGCCGTGAAGCGCTGTTCGAGTTCTTCGCCGTGGTCGGTCCAGAACTCCAGGTCGTTGAACAGGGCGTTGCGGGCGTTGGCCGGGGAATTGGGCACGTTGGCCAGGACCTCGGGCTTGAGCATGCCGATGGCTTCCTTGCTGATCGGCCCGTAGGCGATGTGCTGCGAGTAGGCCGCCTGCGCCTTGGGCGAACTGGCGTAGCGGATGAACTCGATCGCCTGGTCCTTGTTCGGCGAGCCGACGGGGATGACCCAGTAGTCGAAGTCGTAGACGCTCTGGTTCCAGACGACCTTCAGGGGCCGGCCCTCGCGTTGCGCCGCGTCGATGCGGCCGTTGTAGGCGGCGGACATGACGACGTCGCCGGCGCTCAGCATCTGCGGCGGCTGCGCGCCCGCTTCCCACCACTGGACGTAGGGCTTGATCTCGTCGAGCTTCTTGAAGGCGCGGTCCACGCCTTCGGGGGTGGACAGGACCTTGTAGACATCCTGGGGCGGCACGCCGTCGGCCATCAGGGCGAATTCGACGTTGTAGTGCGCGCCCTTGCGCAGGCCGCGCTTGCCGGGAAACTTCTTCACGTCCCAGAAATCGGCCCAGCCGGTCGGCGGCGTCTTCAGGGTGTCGGCGTTGTAGGCCAGGACGGTGGACCAGACGAAGGTGCCCACGCCGCAGTACTTCAGGGCGCCGCGCACCATGTCGCCCTTGTTCAGGATGGTGCCCCAGTCGATGTTCTCGTACAGGCCCTCGTCGCAGCCGCGGCCCAGGTCGCCGGTCTCGACTTCGACGGCGTCCCAGACCACGTTCTTGGACTGGACCATGGCCTTGACCTTGGCCTGTTCGCCGTTGTAGGCGACGGGGATGACCTTCTTGCCGGTCTCTTTTTCATAGGGCTGGATGAAGGCGGCGTTCTGGGCGTCGCCGTTGGCGCCGCCGAAGTTCACGACCGTCAGGTCGCGGGCCTGGGCGGGCGCCTGGGCCAGGGCCAGGGGCAGCGCGAGCGCCAGGGCCGTGAGCAGGGGTTGGTTCTTCATGGAATGTCTCCTGTGTTTTGGTGGGGATGTCAGGGGAGGAAAACGCGGACGTGTCCGGGATCGATCCGCAGGGGGATGCGGGTTCCGGGGGCATGCGCCCCGGCGTCCGCGGCCAGGGGCATCTTGACGAAGAAGGTGTCGCCGCCGTCCAGGCGGCAGCGCAGGCGGACGTGGTCGCCGAAGTAGACCTCGTCGACCGCGACGGCCTGGAATACGTTGGCGCCGCCGCCGGCGCCCGGCAGGACGCGTTCCGGGCGCATCGCCACGACGCAGGGCGCGCCGGCCGCCAGGCCCTGGACGTTGAGGCCGCGCAGCTGGACGCCGCCGGCCAGTTCGACCAGGCACAGGTCCCCTTCGATGGCGCGCACGGTGCCGGGGAACTGGTTGCTGTCGCCCACGAAGCCCGCCACGAAGCGGTTGCACGGGGTTTCGTACAGCGTGTCGGCGGCGCAGACCTGCTGGATGACGCCCTGGTCGAACACCGCGATGCGGTTGCTCATGGTCAGGGCCTCGCTCTGGTCGTGGGTGACGTAGACGAAGGTGATGCCCAGCTGCCGGTGCAGCGCCTTGAGCTCGAGCTGCATGTGTTCGCGCAGCTGCTTGTCCAGCGCGCCCAGCGGCTCGTCCATGAGGACGATCTTGGGCTGGAAGACCAGGGCGCGCGCCAGGGCGATGCGCTGCTGCTGGCCGCCCGAGAGCTGGGCGGGATAGCGCTTGGCGAAGTCCTGCATCTGCACCATGGACAGGGCTTCGTGGATGCGTTGCGCGCGCTGCGCGGCGGGCATCTTGCGGACCTTCAGGGGGTATTCCAGGTTGCGCTCGACCGTCATGTGGGGAAACAGCGCGTAGTTCTGGAACACCATGCCCAGGTTGCGGTGGTGGGGCGGGACGTCGTTGAGGCGGCGACCTTCCAGGAAGATGTCGCCCCGGGTCGGGGACTCGAAGCCGGCGAGCATCATCAGACAGGTGGTCTTGCCCGACCCGGAGGGGCCGAGCAGGGACAGGAATTCGCCGGGATGGATGTCGAGATTGAGGTCCCGGACGACCAGATGGCTGCCGTCGTAGGATTTCTGGACGCCCTGGAACCGGACCAGGGGCTCGGGAGCGGGAACTGCGGACATCGGGGGCAACCTCCGGGGCGGATGAAGGGGGTGAACAGGCCCTAGGCCATGGCTTCCTGGAGGATAGCCAGACCTTCGTCCAGCAGGCCATCGGGGATTGTCAGGGGAAAGAGGAAGCGGATGACGTGGCCGTAGGCGCCGCAGGTCAGCAGGACCAGCCCGCGTTCCAGGGCGCGGCGCTGGATGCGGGCGGCGGTGTCGGGGTCGGGCCGGCCGTCGGGCTGGCGGAATTCGGCGGCCACCATGGCGCCCAGGCCGCGGATCTCGGCGATGCGCGGGTGGCCGAATCCGGCCAGCGCCTGGCGCAGCCGCAGGCCCAGGGCGTCGGCGCGCGCAATCAGGTTTTCCTCGTCGATCACGTCCAGCACGGCCAGGGCGGCGGCGATGGCCAGCGGGTTGCCCGCGTAGGTGCCGCCCAGCGAGCCGCGCGGCGCGGCGTCCATCAGTTCGGTCCGGCCGCAGACGCCGGACAGCGGCATGCCGCCGGCCAGGCTCTTGGCCATGGTGATCAGGTCGGGCGTGACGCCCGAATGCTCGATGGCGAACATCCTGCCCGTGCGGGCGAAGCCGGTCTGGACTTCGTCGGCGACGAGCAGGATGCCATGGGCGTCGCAGCGTTCGCGCAGCGCCCGCAGGAGTTCCGGCGGGGCGACGTTGAAGCCGCCTTCGCCCTGGACCGGCTCGACGACGATGGCCGCCACCCGGTTCGGAGGGATGTCGGCCTTGAACAGCAGATCCAGCGCCCGCAGGGCGTCCTGCGTCGTGACGCCGTCCAGCGGGTTGGGGAAGGGGATGTGGTAGACCTCGGCCGGCAGCGGGCCGAAATCCTGCTTGTAGGGGGCGACCTTGCCGGTCAGGGCCATGCCCATGAAGGTGCGGCCGTGGAACGCGCCGGAAAAGGCCACGACCCCGGTGCGGCCGGTGGCGGCGCGCGCGATCTTGACGGCGTTTTCCAGGGCCTCGGCGCCGGTCGTGAAGAAGGCGGTCTTCTTGGGATGCCCGCCGGGTGTCAGGCGGTTGATGCGCTCGGCCAGTTCCACGTAGGAACCGTAGGGCGCGACCTGGAAGGCGGTGTGGGTGAAGGCGTCCAGTTGCGCGCGGATGGCCTCCACGATGCGCGGATGGCGGTGGCCGGTGTTGGCCACGGCGATGCCGGCCGCGAAGTCGATGTAGCGCCGGCCCTCCACGTCCCACAGTTCGGCGTTCAGGGCGCGTTGCGCGTAGAAGTCGCAGGCGATGCCGATGCCGTCGGGGATGGCCGCGTTCTTGCGGACCTGCCAGTCCTGATTGTGTTCCGTCATGCTTGTCTCCTGTCGGGGCGGGGTGTTCCCGCCCTGCTTTTTTTTCACTATACTGATCTTTTGGTTTGACAAATAGATCCATTTAAGCAAATTTAATGGAGCCAATTTGGACGCATTCATCCTCTCTGAATGGTTGCAGCAGCACTTCGCCCCAAGCGACGATAGTCCTGCATATCATCGTCTGTATAGACTGATATGTAGAGCCATTCTGGAAGGTCATCTGGCCGCCGGCGCCCGCCTGCCGTCGACGCGCGACCTGGCGGCCGAGCTGGGCATCGCCCGCAATACGGTCCTGCAGGTCTACGATCAGCTGGCCGAGGAAGGCTACGTGCACGCGGGCGTCGGCCGCGGCACCTACGTCGAGGACATCCGCCAGGACCTGCTCGAACCGGCCGCCGACGGCGGCGGGGATGCGCCTGCCGCCGGACAGGCCGCGCCGGTGCACGATCTGTCGCGCCGGGGGCGCCGGCTGGTGTCCAGCCTGGGTTTTTCCAACCGCCAGGCGGGCGCCTTCATGCCCGGCATTCCGGACGTGCGGGAATTCCCGCTGAAGACCTGGTCGCGCATCCAGAACCGGCAGTGGCGCGCCGGCCCCTGGGACCTGATGCGCTACGCGCCGGCCGGCGGCTACGGTCCGCTGCGGCAGGCGATCTCGGACTACCTGGGCAGCGTGCGTTCCGTGCGCAGCACGGCGCAGCAGGTCGTGATGACCACCGGCATCCACCAGGGCATCGACGTGGCGGCGCGGCTGCTGTGCGACCCGGGCGACACGGTCTGGGTCGAGGAGCCCGCCTATTGGGGCGTGCGCAACCTGCTGACGTCCTCCGGGCTGCGCCTGGTGCCGATCCGCGTGGACGACGAGGGCATCTGGCCGGGCGAGGCCGAGCGGGCCCGCCCGCCCCGGCTGATCGTCGTCGCCCCTTCGCACCAGTATCCGCTGGGCATGGTGATGAGCCTGGCGCGGCGGCACATGCTGCTGGACTATGCGCGCCAGGTCTCGTGCTGGATCCTGGAGGACGACTACGACAGCGAGTTCCGCTACGACACGCGTCCGCTGTCATCCCTGCAGGGCATGGACGAGGACGGCCGGGTCCTGTACGCCGGCAGCTTCAGCAAGACCCTGTGCCCGGGCCTGCGGGTCGGCTTCCTGGTCGTGCCGCGGGCGCTGGCCGGCGCCTTCGCCGATTCGGTGGCGGAACTCTACCGCGAGGGCAACATGATGACCCACGCGGTCCTGGCGGACTTCATCCGCGAGGGACACCTGAGCTCGCACATCCGCCGCGTGCGCAGGCGCTACGCGGAACGCCGCGACTGCCTGATCGAGGAAATCCGTCGGCATTTCGGGGATGCGCTGGACATCGTCGGCGGCGAGGCCGGCCTGCACCTGATCCTGGCGCTGCCGGACGGGGTCGACGACACCCTGGTCGTGCGCGACGCCCTGCAGCAGGGCGTGGTCACGCGCGCCCTGAGCACGTATTACACGGAGCGGGAGAACGCCCGCCCCGGCCTGTTGCTGGGTTACGCCGGGGCGACGCCCGAGGAAATCCGGCCCGCCTTCGACGCGCTCGCGCGCGTGGTGGGCGCCTATCTTTGACTTTCGGAAAAAAGGAATCCCGTCATGACGACCCCCGACCACCTGGCGCACAGCGATGTCGCCTATCAGCTCCATTCATACACCAACGCCCGGCGGCACCGCGAAGAAGGCCCCTGCATCATGGACCGCGGCGACGGGATCCACGTGTACGACACCGAGGGCAAGGAATACATCGAAGGCATGTCGGGGCTGTGGAGCGTGGCGGTGGGCTTCAGCGAACCCCGGCTGGCCCGGGTCGCCTACGAGCAGATGCAGCGCCTGCCCTTCTATCACACCTTCAGCCACAAATCGAACGTGCCCTCGATCGAACTGGCGGAGAAGCTGATCGGCCTGACGGGCGGGCGCATGGCCCAGGCCTTCTTCACCAATTCGGGGTCCGAGGCCAACGACACCATTGTCAAGATGGTCTGGTACTACAACAACGCCCTGGGCCGCCCGGAGAAGAAAAAGATCATCGCCCGCCAGCGCGGCTATCACGGCGTGACGGTCGCCTCGGCCAGCCTGACGGGCCTGGCGGGCAACCACCGCAGCTTCGACCTGCCCCTGCCGCGCATCCTGCACACACGCTGCCCGCACTGGTACCGCGAGGGCCTGCCGGGCGAGACCGAGGCCGCGTTCGCCGACCGGCTGGCCGCCGAACTGGAGGCGCTGATCCTGGCCGAAGGGCCGGAGACGGTGGCGGCCTTCATCGGCGAGCCCGTCATGGGCGCCGGCGGGGTGGTCGTGCCACCCGAGGCCTACTGGCCGAAGATGCAGGCGGTGTGCCGCAAGTACGACGTGCTGGTGATCGCCGACGAGGTCATCACCGGCTTCGGGCGCACGGGGAAGATGTTCGCGTCGGACCTGTTCGGCATCGAACCGGATTTCATGACCTTGTCCAAGCAACTGACCTCGTCCTACCAGCCGCTGGCCGCGGTGCTGATGAACGAGCGCGTGGCCTCCGTGATCACCCGCCACAGCGGCGAGCTGGGCACCTTCGGCCACGGCTACACCGCCAGCGGCCATCCGGTGGCGGCCGCCGTGGCGCTGGAGAACATCCGCATCATCGAGGAGCGCGGCCTGGTGGAAAACGCCGCCGCGGCCGGGGCCGTGCTGCAGCGCCGGCTGCGGGAACTGGCGGATCATCCGCTGGTGGGCGAGGTGCGGGGCGTGGGGCTGATCGCGGCGGTGGAGCTGGTGGCCGACAAGGCGTCGCGCGCGCCTTTCGATCCGGCGGGCGCGGCCGGCGCGCGGGTCGTGCGCCAGGCCCAGGACAACGGCCTGATCCTGCGCGGCATCCAGGACAGCGTGGCTTTCTGCCCGCCGCTGATCATCACCGAGGCGCAGGTCGGGACGCTGGCGGATCGTTTCGCGCGGTCGCTGGACGAGGCGGCGAAGACGTTGTAAGCCTCATCCTTCCACGTCGCCGCTTGCAAGCGGCTCCGATTCGCCAGGCATGACATGGTCCGCGGGGACCCTTTCATGTCCGATCTCATCCTGCCCGATCAGCCAGTCGCGGAAATGCGCCAGGGCGGGCAGGGTGGCCTTGCGCTCGGGGACGATCAGGTGAAACGCCCGCTGGCCGGGGCCGCTGTGCGGGTTCAGCACGGCCAGGGCGCCCTGGGCCAGCTCCCGCTGGATCAGGAAGGGCGGGATCAGCGCCACGCCCAGCCCGTCGCCGGCGGCCTGGGACAACATGGAAAACAGTTCCAGCCGCATGCCCGCCATGGCGGCGGGCGCCGCGACGCCGGCCGAGGCGAACCATTCGCGCCAGGCGGTGGGCCGGGTGCTCTGCTGCAGCAGGGGCAGGGCGGCGATGCCGGCCGCGTCCAGCGGACCGCGCGCCAGTTCCGGGCTGCAGACCGGGACCGGATTCTCGCGCATCAGGAAGTGGGCCTGGGTGCCGGGCCAGCGCGGGTCGCCCGAATAGATGGCGGCGTCGAACTCGGTGTCCTCGAACAGGAACGGGTGGGTGCGGGTGGCCATGTTGACCTGCAGGCCCGGCCGTTCGGCGCGCAGCGCCGCCAGGCGCGGCAGCAGCCAGCGGGTGGCGAAGGTCGGCACCACGGCCAGCTCCAGCACGCCGCCGCCCTGGTGGGCCATGACGGCCTGGGTGTCGCGTTCGAGCGCGTCCAGCTGCCGGCGCACCAGGCGGCTGTAGCGCTCGCCCGCGTCGGTCAGGCGCACGCCCCGGCGCGCGCGCTGGAACAGCGGCACGCCGACCAGGGCTTCCAGGCCGGCGACCTGGCGGCAGACCGCGCCCTGGGTCAGGGACAGTTCCTGCGCGGCGCGGGTGAAACTTTCGTGCCGCGCGGCGGCCTCGAAGGCCTGCAGGGCCTGGGTGCTGGGCAGTCGTTTGCGCATGTCCGGAGTGAGTAAAAGTCACTGATAACGCAGTTTATATCGTTTGTGCCTCATGGAATATCCCGTTAGGATGCGTCAATATCACTGATTCAGTCCTTTTCTTTTTCGGAGACCTTCCATGTCCGCTTCCCGCCCCCAGTTCGAATGGCTCGATCCCCTGTTGCTGGACCAGCAGCTGAGCGACACCGAGCGCATGGTGCGCGACGCCGCCCGCGCCTATGCCCAGGACCGCCTGCTGCCGCGCGCGCAGGAAGCCTTCCGCCATGAGAAGACCGATCCGGCGATCTTCCGCGAGATGGGCGATCTGGGCCTGCTGGGCGCCACGATTCCCGAACAGTACGGCGGCGCGGGCATGAACTACGTCTGCTACGGGCTGATCGCCCGCGAGGTCGAGCGGGTGGATTCCGGCTACCGTTCGATGATGAGCGTGCAGAGCTCCCTGGTCATGGTGCCCATCAATGCCTTCGGCACCGACGCGCAAAAGGAAAAATACCTGCCGAAGCTGGCCTCGGGCGAATGGATCGGCTGCTTCGGCCTGACCGAGCCCGATCACGGCTCGGATCCGGGCTCGATGGCCACGCGGGCGAAAAAAGTGCCGGGCGGCTACAGCCTGACGGGAGCCAAGACCTGGATCACCAACAGCCCGATCGCCGACGTGTTCGTCGTCTGGGCCAAGGACGAGGCCGGCGACATCCGCGGCTTCATCCTGGAAAAGGGCTGGAAGGGCCTGTCCGCTCCCGCCATCCACGGCAAGGTCGGCCTGCGCGCCTCGATCACCGGCGAGATCGTGCTCGACGAGGTCTTCGTGCCGGAAGAAAACGCCTTCCCCGACGTGCGCGGCCTGAAGGGACCCTTCACCTGCCTGAACTCCGCGCGCTACGGCATCGCCTGGGGCGCCCTGGGCGCGGCCGAGGCCTGCTACGAGACCGCGCGCCAGTACGTGCTGGACCGCAAGCAGTTCGGCCGCCCGCTGGCCGCCAACCAGCTGATCCAGAAGAAGCTGGCCGACATGCTGACCGAGATCACCCTGGGCCTGCAGGCGGTGCTGCGCGTCGGCCGCCTGAAGGACGAGGGCCTGGCGCCGGTGGAGATCACCTCCATCATCAAGCGCAATTCCTGCGGCAAGGCCCTGGACATCGCCCGCACGGCGCGCGACATGCTGGGCGGCAACGGCATTTCCGACGAGTTCTGCATCGCCCGCCACCTGGTCAACCTGGAAGTCGTCAACACCTACGAGGGCACGCACGACGTCCACGCCCTGATCCTGGGGCGGGCCATCACCGGCATCGCCGCCTTCGCCAACTGAGGGGCAAGGCCATGGCGCAAGAGACTCCCGCCGGGGCCGGACAGGCGTCCGGGCCGGGCGCATCGCTCCGGGGCGCGCTGTCGCACATCCGCGTCCTGGACCTGTCGCGCGTGCTCGCCGGCCCCTGGGCCACCCAGATCCTGGGCGACCTGGGCGCGGACGTGATCAAGATCGAGCGTCCTGGCGAGGGCGACGACACGCGCGGCTGGGGACCGCCCTGGATGCCGGACGCCCGAGGCGGCGAATCGCGCGTCGCGGCCTATTACCTGTGCGCCAATCGCAACAAGCGCTCGGTGACGGTGGACATGGCCACCCCGGAGGGCCAGGATCTGATCCGCCGGCTCGTGCGCCAATCCGACGTGCTGGTGGAAAATTTCAAGGCGGGCGGGCTGGCGCGCTATGGCCTGGACTACGACAGCCTGCGTGTGCTGAACCCGCGTCTCGTGTATTGCTCCATCACCGGCTTCGGGCAGACGGGGCCCTACGCGGCGCGCGCCGGCTACGATTTCCTGATCCAGGGCCTGGGCGGCCTGATGAGCGTCACTGGCCGGCCCGACGGCGAGCCGGGTGGCGGGCCGATGAAGGTCGGGGTGGCGCTGACCGACATCCTGACCGGCCTGTACGCGGCCAACGCCATCCAGGCCGCGCTGGCGGCGCGCGAGCACACGGGCGCCGGCCAGCACGTGGACATGGCGCTGCTGGACGTGCAGGTCGCCTGCCTGGCGAACCAGGCCATGAACTATCTGGCCACCGGGCGCAGCCCCGGACGGCTGGGCAACGCGCATCCCAGCATCGTGCCCTACCAGGACTTTCCCACGGCCGACGGCCACATGATCCTGGCCATCGGCAACGACGGGCAGTTCGCCCGCTTCTGCGAGGAAGCCGGCCGGCCGGACCTGGCGCGGGATGCCCGTTTCGCCACCAACCGGGCGCGGGTGGAGCACCGCGACGCGCTGATCCCCATCCTGCGGCACCTGACCACGGCCCGCACCACGGCCGCCTGGGTCGCGGCGCTGGAATCCCGCGCCGTGCCTTGCGGCCCGATCAATGCGGTCGAGCAGGTGTTCGACGACGCCCAGGTGCGCGCGCGTGGCCTGCGCATCGAGATGCCGCATCCGGAGACCGGCGCGGTGCCGCTGGTGGCCAGCCCGATCCGCCTGTCGGACACGCCGGTGGACTACCGCCTGCCGCCGCCCGCCCTGGGCGCGCACACGGCCGACGTGCTGGAAGAGGTCCTGGGGCTGGCGCCGTCCGAGGTCGAGGACCTGCGCGCGCGCGGCGTGATCTGACCCTTCCGCCACGGCGCCCGCCCCGGCGGGTTTGATCGGCGTCAAGGTCCGGGCCCGTCGAGGCCTGGATCGCCCTCCCGTTCATCTGGCGTCAATGTTTCCGTCCCTACGATGGAAGCATGGATGGCCGCCGCCCGGCGGCCGGATGAACGGGGGACCCCTCATGAAGAAATCCTGGAACGCGCTCGGCGCCTGCCTGCTGGCCGTGTCGCTGGCCGCGGCCGCCGCGCCGGCCTCGGCCGGCGATGACTGCGACGTGCCCATCGAGCGCTGGCAGACCCGGGAGGCCGTCACCCGGATGGCTCGCCAGAAGGGCTGGGACCTGAAGCGCGTCAAGATCGATGACGGCTGCTACGAGATCCGCGGCGAGGACGCCCAGGGCCGTACCTTCAAGGCCAAGCTCGATCCCGAGACGCTGGAAATCGTGAAGATCAAGTACCGCGACCACGATCGCCATGATCGCGAACGCCGTCGCGACCGGGACCGCGACCACCGCGATTCACGCAATTCCCGTGATGCCGCGCCGGGCGCCATGCCGTCCGCCGCCCCGGCGGCCGCGACGGGCAAGCCGTCCGCCGCGGTGTCCGTCTCCGGCGCGCGTATCGAGTGATCCGTCCCCGGCTGAAACTTCCACAGGAGCATTGTTCATGAAGACCTTTTCGATCGCGGCCCTGCTGGCCGCCACCACCCTGGCCGTTCCCGCCTTGGCGCAGGCCCGCACGGTGACCTTGTCCACGACCCTGAAGAACTACGGCGGCGACGGCGCCTACCTGGCGGTCTACCTGACCGACGCCCAGGGCGCCTACGCGGGCACCCTGTGGGTGGCCGGCGGCAAGGCCAAGTACTACAAGCACCTGAGCGACTGGAACCGGCTGTCGGCCGGGGACGCGGCCCGGCTCGACGGCGTGACTGGCGCCAGCGTGGGCGAGGGCCGGACGCTGAAGGTGACCGCCGACCTGGCCGACGCCCTGTTCGACGCCGGCTACGAGATCCACGTCGACGCCGCCGTCGAGGACATGCGCGACAGTCCGTCCGAAATCCGCGTGCCGCTGACCGCGGCCGGCGCCGGCCAGTCCACCGCCGGACGCCAGTTCATCCAGTCCTTCACCTATCAGGCGCAGTGATCATCATGCAATGGCGGCGGATTCATCGCTGGCTGGGTCTGTGGGCCGGCGCCCTGGCCCTGCTGATCGGGGTTACCGGGCTGATCCTGGCTTTCTTTCCGGTGCGCGACACCTGGCGGGCCGTCCAGGCCGAACCCGGCCTGCCGGTGGCGGTCCTGGCGCAGCGGGCGGCGACCCAGGTGGCCGGGATCGAAGAAATCCGCCGCCTGCCGTCGGGGGATATCGTCGCGTATTCCTTCGACGGCGACCAGGCCCGCGCCAGCCGGATCGATCCGGCCAGCGGGCAGGTGCTGGGCGACTACCAGGCGTCCGCCATCGAACGCTGGGTGCGCAACCTGCACCGCTCTTTCATGCTGGACGATCCAGGCCGCCTGGGCGCCGCCGGGGTCGCCCTGGCCATGCTGCTGCTGACGCTGTCCGGGACCCTGATGCTGGCCCGGCGCCTGGGCGGCTGGCGCCATCTCGTGTCCGGCCGCATCCGCGGCACCCCGGCCCAGCGCCTTCACGGGGTCAGCGGCCGGATCCTGGTCCTGGTCCTGGCCCTGTCCTCGCTGACCGCGCTCTACATGAGCGCGACGACCTTCAGCCTGATCCCGGCCGATTCGGATGCGGATCCGGATGTCGTGTCCGCGCCCGGCGAACAGCCCGACCGGACGGCGGATGCCCTGCCGTTGCTGCAGGCCCTGTCGGCCGACGGCCTGCGCAAGCTCAACTTCCCTGCGGCGGACGACCCCGAGGACGTCTGGACCGTGTCCACCGATGCCGGCGACGGCTGGATCGACCGGCGCAGCGGCCATGTGCTGGCCTGGCAGCCGGCCCCCGCCGCCCGCGTCCTGTATGACTGGGTCTACGCCCTGCATACTGGCCAGGGCTTGTGGGCCTGGGCGTTGGTCCTGGGCCTGGCCGGTCTGTGCATTCCGGTCTTCTGGGTCACCGGGTTCCTGATCTGGCGGCAGGGCAGGGCCCAGGTGCCGCGCCTGGAAAACAACAGCCCGGCGCGGCGGGCCGACATGCTGGTCTTCGTGGCCAGCGAGGGCGGCACGACCTGGGGTTTCGCCAAGGCGCTGCACGACGCCCTGGCGCGCAACGGCCACGCGGTCCATACCGCGCCGCTGGAACAATTCCAGGTGCCCGGATCGGCCCGCCGGATATTCATCCTGGCCGCGACCTATGGGGATGGCCAGGCACCGGCGCATGCCGCCCGGGCGCTGGATCGGATCGCCGGCCTGGCGGCCGGAACCGTGCCGGTGACGGTGCTGGGCTTCGGCGACCGCCAGTTCCCGGCCTTCTGCGGCTACGCCGAGGCGCTGGACCGGGCTTTGCGGGCCGCTGGCTGGCCGCAAACCTTGCCCCTGGAATGCATCCACCAGCAGTCGGCGCAGCAGTTCGACCGCTGGGGCGCGGCCCTGTCCGAAGCGCTGGGCGAGGCGCTGGCATTGAACTATGTGCCGCGCATCCCGCCGACCTTTTCCCTGGAACTGGTGGAACGGCAGGACTATGCGGGCGGCGCCGCCGGCCCGGCCGCCATCCTGCGCCTGCGCTGGCGGGACGGCGGCCCGATGGCGTGGTTGCCGGGCCGGGGCGTGCCGCGTTTCAAGGCAGGCGACCTGGTGGGCATCGTGCCGCCCGGCAGTCCGGTGCCTCGCTACTATTCCCTGGCCTCGGGGTTTCGCGACGGTTTCCTGGAAATCTGCGTGCGGCGGATGCCCGGCGGAGCCTGTTCCGGCTTCCTGCATGGCCTGAAGCCCGGCGACCGTGTCCAGGCCTTCATCAAGCCCAACCCGGGCTTCACCCTGGACGCCTCGCGCCGCCCCGTCATCCTGATCGGGGCGGGCACCGGTGTCGCGCCCCTGGCGGGTTTCATCCGCGACAACGTCCGCAAGACGCCCATGTTCCTGTATTTCGGGGCGCGCAATCCGGACGAGGATTTCTATTTCGGCGCCGCCATCCGCCGCTGGCTGGACGAAGGGCGGCTGTCCGCGCTGCGCACGGCCTTTTCCAGGATCAAGGAGGGGGGCGGCTACGTGCAGGACGCCCTGCGCCGCGACGCCGATCGCCTGCGGGCGCTGGTCGCCAAGGGCGCCGTGCTGCGGATCTGCGGCAGCCGGCCCATGGCGGCCGGGGTCGCCGAGGCGCTGGAGGAAATCCTGCGCCCGCTCGGCCTGGATGTGCATCAATTGAGGGAAAAAGGGCGCTATGCCGAAGACGTATTCTGACCCGGCCGCCGCCGCGCGGACCGAGTCCACCCTGAGCGGCCCGACCATGGGCACGCGCTGGTCGGCCCGCTATCAGGCGCCATCGGACTGCGACCACGAGGCGCTGGCGCGCGACCTGGCCCGGGCCGTGGAATCGGTGGATGCGCAGATGTCGCCCTGGAAGCCGGACAGCGACCTGATGCGCCTGAACCGGGCCGAGCCGGAGCACTGGGTGGCGCTGCCGGCGGCCCTCCTCGAAGTGCTGGCGCGGGCAAGGGACATCGGCGCGCTGAGCGGCGGCGCCTATGACGCCGCCGTCGGCGATCTGGTCAACGCCTGGGGGTTCGGCGCGACGGCGGACACGCCCGATCCGGACGCCATCCGGCGCGCCGCCGCCGGTCATCGCCCGGCGCATCTCTGGCTGGACGTCGACCGGGAGCAGGGCCGCGCGCGCAAGCGGGCGCCCCTGACCCTGGACCTGTGCGGCATCGCCAAGGGCTATGCCGTGGACCGGATGGCGCGGGTCATGACCCTGCACGACATCCATCACGCCCTGGTCGGGCTGGACGGAGAATTGCGGGCCTGCGGCGCACGGGCCGACGGCCGGCCCTGGGCCGTGGCCCTGGAAAGTCCGCGGGAAGGCCGCCGCGCGGCGCATGGCGTGATCGAGCTGGACGACCTGTCGGTGGCGACCTCGGGCGATTACCGCCGCTGGGTCCGGATCGGCGACGAACGGCTGGCGCACACCATGGATGGCCGCCGGGCGGCGCCGGTGCGCAATCCGGTGGCGTCCGTCACGGTGCTGGCGGCCGACTGCATGGACGCCGATGCCTGGGCCACGGCGCTGCTGGTGGCGGGGCCGGATGAAGGGCCGACCCTGGCGCGGCGCATGGGCCTGGATGCCTTGTTCCTGCTGCGGCGCGAAGACCGGCTGGTCGAGTTCGGGCTGGGCCGCTTCGCGTCCGGATCCGGTATCGGGACGCCGGAATGATCATGACTATCCGATCATTGCATATGACTGCAATTTATTTGACTTTTATTAAGGATATAAATGGTCTTTTTGGCTAAATTTTCGATATCTATCTTCATGCTTCAATCCCGACGAGTCTGCAGAGGACCGCGCTCGTGACATCAGAATCCTCCATGTTTCGCTCGTTCCGGCTGTCCTCTTCTTTTCTTTCTCCCCGCATTCTGTTGACCTCGGGCGTCGTCGCCTCGGCGGGCCTGCTCGTGGCGGGCCCGGCGTTCTGCCGCGACGTGCCGTGCCTGTGGCTGGCGGCCCTGCCGGCCTGTGCCGTCCTGGCGCTGTTTCTGGTCCGGGAACGCGCCCGCGAGGCGTGCCGCGCCAGATTCGCCGCCCTGCGCGCGCTCAGCGACCGTCGGCGCGAACGCGTGCACTACCTGCGCGGCCAGACCCGGGTCCTGCGGGCCATTTCCAGGCGCCGCCCGCTCGACGAGTCCATGAGCATCCTGTGCCGGTTCGTGGAGGACCGGATCCCGGGGGCGCGGTGTTCGGTCCTGATGCTGGATTCCGATGGCCGTGCGGTGGGGAAATCCGTCGCTCCCGGCCTGCCCGATCATTACAACCAGGCACTGATCGGACTGGAAATCGGCCCGGCCGTGGGGTCGTGCGGCGCCGCCATGTACCTGCGCCAGCCTGTGTTCATCGACGACATCCGCCACCATCCGAACTGGGCGCCGTTCCGCGACCTGGTGTCGGCCACGGGGATGCGGGCCTGCTGGTCCAGCCCGATCCTGGACGACGACGGCCAGGCCGTGGGGGCCTTCGCGGTCTACAACGAGCAGTCCCGTCTGCCGACCCGAGGCGAGCGCCTGACCATCCACGTCGCGGTCGAGATGGCCAGGATCGCCGTCAACATGGCGGCCGCGTACCGCCAGCTCATGCACCAGTCGCTGCGCGACGAATTGACCGGGCTGGCGAACCGCCGGGGGATGAAGGACTGGCTCACGCGGCGCCTGGCGGCCGGCGGCCGGGTAGGCGTGCTCCTGCTGGACCTGGACGACTTCAAGCCGGTCAACGACACCTTCGGCCACGATGGCGGCGACAGGGTCCTGCGGGTGGTGGCCGGGCGGCTGCGGGACCTGGTGGGCCGAGACGCGATCGCCTCCCGCCTGGGAGGGGATGAGTTCACGCTGGGCGTGCCGACCGCCGATCCCGCCGCACTGGAAAACATGGCCCGCCGGATCATCGAGGCGATCGGCCGGCCCATCGCCATCGACCGGCGGCATCAGGCGCACGTCCGCTGCAGCCTGGGCATCGCCCGCCATCCCGAGGACGGCGAGACGGTCGAAGCGCTGATGATGCATGCCGACCAGGCCATGTACGCGGCGAAGAAATCCGGCAAGAACCAGTATCGCCGCTGGGATGATTCCGTCGGAGCCATGGGAGAGACGCCCGCATGACGGGCCGGACCGACCGATCGACAGGTATGATGCGCTACTCCAAACGGGAGAAATGGGCCTTTCTGGCGCTTGCCGCCGCCAGCATCCTGATGCTGGTCCTGGTCATGCTCCTGATGCGGCACGTGCGGGATCTGCTGATCTCGGATTTCCGGATCAGCCTGGCCGAGATCGTCACCCAGAACAGGAACGCCATCGCCAGCCGGCTGCAGCTGGAATTCCAGGCCGTGAACGCATCCGCCGCCCGCCTGACCGAAGAGATCGAGCTGAAGTTCCCAGCCGGGGACCCGGGAACCGTGCGCCGCTATATCGCGCAGTATGGCGCGTCGCACAACGACGGCCGGCGATTCGTCGCCGACGACCAGGGGCTGGTGACGTTCGGCGATGGAAGGTTCATCGATATCGCGGGCCGGAAATACTTTCGCGAGGCCCTCGGGGGCGAATCCAATCTTTCCGACCGGATCATTTCGCGCTACGACGGGGAAAACATCTTCGTCATTTCCTCGCCGGTGCGCGCGGACGGCCGCCCGGCGGGCACCTACCAGCACGCGCTGTCCTACGAGGACGTCCGCGAGATCCTGACGGCGCCGCTGTTCGCCTCCAGCGGTCGCGCCTACATCGTCGACCAGGCCGGCTATCTGGTCATCGGCGACCAGCAGATGTCCGAGAACTATTTCCGCGAACTGTACGCGAACGGCAATCCGGACGCCGCCCGGCGGATCGCGGCGGACGCGCGCGCCGGGCGCGACGGCTTCATCGCCAGCCGCATCGCGGACGAGCCGATGTTCGCCTCGTACATGCCCATCGACAATACCAAGGGCTGGTACCTGATCGTCACGGTGCCGGCGGCCGCCGTCTTTCCCAATGGCCGCGTCGTCGTGAACCTGTTCTACGGCATCCTGTTCCTGGTGGTCTGCTCGTCGGCGCTGGCGATGGCCTATTTCCTCTGGTACAAGAGCCGGCAGCAGGCCCGCCTGAAGGAGATCGCCTTCGTCGATCCCGTCACCCGGGGCGACACCTATGCCAAGTTCCTCGACGAGGCCGGCGAACTGCTGGACCGGCGCGAGTCCGCCTATGCCATCGTCAAGGCGGACGTGGACAACTTCAAGTACATCAACAAGTTCTTCGGCTTCGAGGCCGGCAACCAGGTCCTGCGCGACATCCATGGCCAGATCGCGGGCCAGCTCGCCGGGACCGAGCGCGTGGCCCGGATCACCGGGGACAACTTCGTGCTCCTGATCGAGGACGCCTGCCCGGAGCGGCTGGGCGCGCTGTTCAAGCCGCTCGCGCACGAGGACATGGTCATCTATTTTTCGGTCGGCGCCTACCTCGTCGAGAACCGGAACGAAGACCTCAGCATCATGATCGACAAGGCTGGAATCGCGGCCAAGCGGGTCAAGGGCCAGGTCCATGAATGCTTCGCGTACTACGCCCGGGAACTGGAAGCCGCCGCGGTCCATAACGAGATGCTCAAGCACCGCATCCGCAACGCCTTGCGGCACGATGAGTTCGTTCCCTTCTACCAGCCCAAGGTGGACGTCCTCACCGGCCGGATCGTCGGCTGCGAGGCCCTGGCCCGCTGGCGCACGGACGACGGCGCGTTCATCCCGCCGGGCGAGTTCATCCCGATCAGCGAGCAGACCGGCATGGTGCTGGAACTGGACATGATGATCTACGAGAAGGCCCTGGCCTTCCTGCGGCGCGGCCTGGATGGCGGGCTGGAGCGCGTCCCGGTGTCGGTCAACTTCTCGAAGATGCACCTGCATCTCGGGCGGTTCTTCGACAAGATCCGGGACAAGGCCGAGCAGTACGGCGTGCCGCCCGGCCTGATCGAGATCGAGCTGACGGAGAGCACGTTCTTCGACAACTTCCAGGACATGTCCGTGTTTTCCCGCCGGCTGCAGGACTGCGGCTTCCGGGTGTCCATGGACGATTTCGGCTCGGGCTATTCCTCGTTGAACATGCTGAAGAACATGCCGATCGACGTGCTGAAGATCGACCAGGGTTTTCTCGACCATGGCACGGACGAAACCAGGCGCGACATCATCTTCTCCGGCGTGGTCGGGATCGCCCGGCAGCTGGGCCTGAGCGTGGTGGTCGAGGGCGTGGAGACGGTCGAGGACGTCGCGTTGATGAAGCGGTGCGGCTGCCGCATCGCTCAGGGCTACCACTATTCCCGACCGGTGCCGGAGGCCGAATTCATGGCGCTCCTGGCGGAACGGGGCGCGCAGACGGATGCCGCAAGGGTCTGATTCGTTCATCGCGGGAACTCGATCGTGAAATCCTTTTTCTGTCTTTTCGTCGCCATGGTCTCCCTGTCCGGGTGCGTGGAACGGGCGCCCCTGCCCAAGCTGGGCATCTCGTTCGGCGTGGGCGCGGCGCAGCGCTGGACCTACGAGATACAGGTCATGACCGAACACGCCCGGGCGCTGGGCCTGGATGTGGACGCCCGCATGAACCGGAACGAGGAAGCCAGGCGGCAGCTCGCCGATTGCGAGGAAATGATCGACGAGGGGGTCGACGCCCTGATCGTCGTGGCGCGGGACGTCGCCAGCATGAAGGGCATCGTGCGCAAGGCCCGGGCCCGCGGCGTGAAGGTGATCGCCTATGCGCGGGCGATTCACGACGCCGAATACGATTTCTACGTCGGCTATGACACCTATCGGATCGGCTGGAGCATGGGCGACACGCTGGTCGAGCGCGTCTTCCGCGGGGATATCGCCATTCTGCAGGGCGACGCCCACGACATCAACGTGCCGTCCCTGCAGGACGGCGCGATGCGGGCGATCCAGCCCGCCGTCGACGACGGGGACCTGCGCGTCATCCTGAACGAACCCATCGAACGGTGGTCGCCGGCGCTGGCCAAGGCCCGGTTGAAGCGGGCGGTCGCGCGCAACGGCGGACGGCTCGATGGGGTCCTGGCGCACAACGATATCCTGGCGGGCGCGGCGGCCGAGGCCGTGCGCGAAATGGGACTGGAGAACCACGTGTCCATCGTCGGGATGGACGCCGAACTGTCCGCGCTCCGGCGCCTGGTCCGGGGCGAGCAGGACGCCACCGTCCACATGGATCTCGGGTCCATGGCCGTCGCCGCGGTGGAGGTGGCCGACGACCTGATCAAGGGCCGGCCGGCCTCCGCGAACGCCGAGTTCCGGATGCCTTCCGGAGTCAGCGTCAACGCGTATCTCGTCAGCGGCAAGATCGTCACGAAGGAAAACCTGGACCGGCTCATCGTCGAGCCCGGCGTGCATGGCCGCCAGGACATCTATGGGGACCAGGCGCCGGGCGAGTCCCTAACCGAAGACGTCGATCGCCTTGCGGATGATGACGAACAGGGCGACCAGGAAGCCGGTGCCCAACAGGATGATGCCGGGGTTGCGGTCGCGGAAGCCGAAACCGATGAACATCGCGATGATCCCCAGGATGAAGAGGACCAGGAGCAGGTTGCTGTGAAAGAACATGGTGTCGCGCTCGATGGGGGCTGATGCAGGAATCATAGGCAATTCGGGGCGCGCCGGTGTTGAGGCAGGACAATGGCGTTCATTCGAACGGCCGGCCCTCGCCCGCTTCCTCGTGGGTGGCCCCGTCGCGGATGCGGTAGATCCGCTTGAAGGTCGGGATGATCTTTTCGTCGTGCGTCACCACGATGATGGCCGTCCGGTACTGCCGCGCCATGTGGTGCAGGATGCGCACGACCGACAGGGCGCGTTCACTGTCCAGCGGCGCCGTCGGTTCGTCGGCCAGGATGACCGGCGGGCGGTTGATCAGCCCGCGCGCGATGGCGACTCGCTGCTGCTCGCCGCCGGACAGTTGCGGGGGCATGGCATGCGCGCGGTGTTCGACTTCCAGCGAGGCCAGCACGTCCAGCGCGCGGGCGCGGGCTTCGCGCTTGCCCGCGCCCGCCAGCATCGGCAGCAGGGCCACGTTGTCGGTGACGTCCAGGAACGGGATCAGGTAGGGCGCCTGGAAGATGAAGCCGATCCGGTCGCGGCGCAGCGCGCGCAGGTCCTTCACCCGCCAGCCCTCGTCGTAGATGAGTTCGCCGCCCAGCGTCATGCGCCCGCCGGTCGGGTCGATCACGGCCCCCAGGCATTTCAGCAGCGTGCTCTTGCCCGAGCCCGACGGGCCGATCAGGCCGACGACCTCGCCGGGCGCGACCGACATGTTGACGTCGCGCAGGGCCAGCACGGCCGTGTCGCCCTGGCCGTAGCGCTTGCTCAGGCCTTCGATCAGGATGCCGGCATCGGTCATGGGTTCATCCAATGGCAGTGGCGGGATCGACCCGCAGGGCGATGCGGATGGCCACCAGGCTGGCCAGGGCGCAGATCAGCAGGATGGCGGCCAGGCCCGCGATGGAATCGGCCGGCATCAGCAGGACGTACTTGGGAAAGAGGGGGGCGGAGAACGTCGCGGCGATCTTGCCCGTCATGAAGCCGATCAGGCCCAGGGCCAGGGCCTGTTGCAGGATCATCCCGGCGATGGTGCGGTTGCGCGTGCCGATCAGCTTGAGCACGGCGATCTCGCGGATCTTGTCCATGGTCAGGGTGTAGATGATGAAAGCCACGATGGCCGCGCTGACCAGGGCCAGGATGACCAGGAACATGCCGATCTGCCGCGCCGACGAGGCCACCAACTTGTCCACCAGGATGGTTTCCATCTGGGCGCGCGTGTAGACGGACAGGCGCGCCCAGCGCCGGATGCGGGCGGCGACCTCGGCGGCGTCCGCGCCGGGGGCCAGCGTCACCAGGACGGCGTTGACGAAGGGGTTGGCCGCCTGGCTGTCGAGCACGGCCCGAAGGGCCGAATCATTGCCGGGCCGGTTCAGGCCGGGATTGGCCGCGGCGCGCCGGCGGCTTTGCCGGATGGCGTCGTTGTCCTTCTGGAATTGCGCCTGCTGCGCGTCTTTCAGGGGGATGAAGACCATCGGATCGCCGCTGGAGGACACCGTGCGCCGGGTCTGGCCGACGATCGTGTATTCATGGCGGCGGATGGTGATCCGGTCGCCCAGGGCGAAGCCGGTCGCCACGTCCGCCACGGCCTCGTAATGGCCCAGGACGATCTGGCGGCCGGCCACCAGGCTGGGCGGCCAGCCCGGGGTCGCGCCCGGCGTGCCTGGAGCCACGCCCACCACCATGATGCGCACGTCGCGGCCGAGATGATGCGCCTGCATGGTCAGATAGGTGACGTTGGCCGCCTGGCCCACGCCTTCCAGCCCCTGGATGGCGCGGTAGGCGTCGTCGGGCAGGCTGGAGTTTTCGGCATAGGGCCCCTGGGTGTCTTTCTGCACGACCCACAGATCGGCGCCGCTGTTGTCCAGCAAGGCCCGTGCATCGGCCACCAGGCCCCGGTAGACGCCCGCCATGATCAGCGTGACGCCGATCAGCAGCCCCAGGCCGATGCCGGTGAACAGGAATTTCCCCCAGGCATGCAGGATGTCGCGCCCGGCCAGGCTGATCATGCGGCGGGCTCCATCGGCGCCGGGCCGGTCGCGCGGACCCGGCTGCGGGCCGTCAGCGGGCTGGCGCTGTGGACGATGACGAGGTCGCCGGCGCTCAGTCCGTCCAGCACCTGGACCATGCCCCGGGCGTCGGCGGCCCCGACGCGGACGGGGGCGAAGACCGGCCGTCCGTCCTGGATGCGCCAGACCCCGGCATGCCCGTCCTGGTGGTGGATGGCGGCGTTCAGGATCACGGGCCCCGGCGGGGTGGCCGGCAGTTCCACCGTGATTTCGGCCAGTTCGCCCAGGGCGGGCGGTGGCGCGGGCGGGGCATCGAAGGCGATCTTGGCCAGCAGTTCCTCGGTGATGGCGTCGGCGACCGGTTCGATGCGGGCGATCCGGCCCTCGATCGGTGTCTGATTGCGGGACCGCAGCACGATCCGGGCCGCCAGTCCTTCGGACAGACCGGCCGGGCCGGCCTGGTCGAAGCGCGTATTGATCCAGAGCGCGCCGGGCGCGATCACCTGGACGACGGCCTGCCCGGCCATCAGGGTCGTGCCCGGGTCCGCGTCGCGCGCGAGGACGAAGCCGTCGATGGGCGAAACCAGCGCCAGATTGCGCCGCTGGGCCCGCAGCGCGGCCAGCTCGGCCTGCAGCCGCTCGATGTCCCGCGTGGCCGCCCGCAGGGCGGATTGCGCCAGCTTCAGTTCGTGGCGCTTGTCGCTGGTGGTTTCCTCGCTGATGGCCGATGCCTTCAACAGCGTTTCATAGCGGCGCAGCTGGACCTCGGCCCGGTCCTGGCGGAGGCGGGATTCCTGCGCCAGGATGCGCGCGCGGGACAGCGCCGCCTCCTGGGCCTGGATGCGGTCGTCGAGATCGACCGGATCGATCTCGCCCAGTGCCTGGCCGGCCCGCACGGGATCGCCCACGTCCACGTCCAGCCGCAGCAGCCGGCCCGTCAGGGTCGGACCGATCCGGTGGACCTGGCGGGCTTCGACCGTGCCGATGCCGAAGCGCACCGGACGAATGGAGGCTTCCTGGACCCGGACCGTGGTGACCGGGACGCGGGCCAGCGGCCCGGATCGCAGGGCGACGTACAGGAACAACCCCAGCAGGGCCAGGACCAGCGCGGCCAGCAGCGCGCGTTTCCGATCGAAGGACAGGACCTTCATGGACGGGTTCCGATGCCCTGGCGGAACAGGGCGAACAGGGCGGCCGCCTGGCGCTTCATGCGCCGGATGTCGCCGGCCAGCATGGACTGGATCACCAGGCCCTGGATCATGCCCACGAACAGCACCGGCAAGGCGTCCAGGTCCAGCGTGTCCCGCAGTTCTCCCCGGGCGATGCCCAGGCGGGCCTGTTCCAGCAGCCGTTCACGGTAATGTTCCAGCAGGGCCAGCACGCGGGTTTTCGCGGGCGTCGCGCGATCGTGCTGCAGTTCGGCGAACAGGATGCGCGGCACCCCCGGGTGTCCGGCGATGAAGTCCACGTGGGCCTGGAACATGGCCTCCAGCGCCTCCAGCGGGCCGCCGGCCCCGGCGGTGGCCGCGTCGATGCGCGCCAGCAGTGTTTCGCCGGTATGGGCCATCACCGCGTCCCAGATGGCTTCCTTGTTGGGGAAATGCCGGAACAGGGCGCCCTGGGTGAGCCGCATGTGCTGGGCGATGGCGGCCGTCGTGATGTCGGCCGGATTGCGGTCGGCGGCCAGTTCGATGACCGCCCGCACGGTGGCCGCCCGTCGCTCGTCCGCCGGCAGGTATTTCTGGGCCGGTTTCGGTGCCTCGTTCCTCATCACTGTTCCGTCCCGCGGACTGTTTCGTAGAAGGTCGGGTCGGGATCGCCGTCGAAGAGATCCCGGGACAGGGCGCGCAGTTCGGCCTGCGCGGGGCTGTGATGCATGGCCATGAAGGTTTCCTTGCTGTCGTGCTCCACCAGGCCGATGTAGGCGCCCGTTTTGAGGGACCGCAGCAGGACGCGCCGGATGAAACCGGGAAACACGGAGAAGCGGCGGTTCGATTCGTCGAACCATTCCAGGAACGCGGCCTCCTTGCCGGGCTTGATGGGGGGGAAATGAATCAGATTGACGAACACGATGTCCTCCGGTGAGTGTTTCCTGATGGAGTTCAGTATCGCGCTCCCATGAAAGAAAGTAATTGATTACTATCAAATCTTGAGGCAGGCAGACTGGATCAACCGATTGCGCCGACGGGCCGTGCCGACGGACCGTTGACATAAACGCTACAGGGGGGCTAGATTCTGGATCAGCGGTGAAGCGTCATGGCATCCCCGCTACCCACCAGGATTTCAGTCATGAACGGCAAAACCACGCACGACAAGAAGCTGGACGCCGAACTGGATATGCTGGCGGCCACGACGATGAAACTTCAGGCGGAAGCCCAGAAGATCCTGGCCGAATCACGCTGGTATCCGTTCGTGGTTCTGGCCAGTGTCTTCGGCGCGGCCATTGCCGTGGTCAAACTGCTGCACTGAACGCCGGGCCGGCCGGGCCTTCAGCCCAGCAGGTCCAGGGCGTGCCGGGCCGCGATCCATTCCTCGTTGGTGGGCTCCATGGCGACCAGGACGGCGCTGTCCGGCGTCGACAGCGTCGTGGCCTGGGCCGCGTTGGCTCCGGGGTCCAGCGCCACGCCCAGCCAGGCCAGTTCTTCGCAGATCCGCCGCCGCAGCTCGACGCTGTGCTCGCCGATCCCGGCCGTGAACACCAGCATGTCCAGTCCGCCCAGCACGGCCGCCAGCGCGCCGATTTCGCGCACGATGCGGCGCACGTACAGGTCCAGGGCCAGGCGCGCGCGGGGTTCGCGGGCCTCGATGGCCAGCAGGTCGCGCGGGTCGGGCGAGATGCCCGAGACGCCCTTCAGGCCGGACTCGTGGTACAGGATGCGGCCGACCTCTTCCAGGCTGAGCCGTTCGATTTCCATCAGGTAGATCACGGCCCCCGGGTCCAGCGAGCCGGTGCGGGTGCCCATCATCAGGCCGTCCAGGGCGGAGAAGCCCATGGTGGTGGCCTGGCTGCGCAGGTCGCGCATGGCGCACAGGCTGGCGCCGCTGCCCAGGTGGGCGGCGATGACGCGCCCGCGCGCCCGGTCGCCGTGGCGCTCGGGCAGGGCGATGGACAGGTATTCGTAGGACAGGCCGTGGAAGCCGTAGCGGCGCAGGCCGCGTTCCCAGGCGTCGTAGGGCAGCGGCAGCATCTGCTCGACCTGCGGGACGGTATGGTGGAACGCGGTGTCGAAGCAGGCGATCTGGGGCAGGCCGGGCCGCTCGCCCAGCAGGATGTCGATGGCCTCGAGGGCGAAGGGCTGGTGCAGCGGCGCCAGGGGGATGTAGCCGCGCAGGTCCTCCAGGACGCCGGCATCGATGCGCACCGGCGAGAAATACTTGCTGCCTCCGTGGACGACGCGGTGGACGACGGCCACCAGGCGGCCGTCGCCCAGCCGGGCGTGCACGCGCCGCAGGATCAGGTCCAGGGCGCAGCGGTAGGGGGCCTGCGGGTCGAGCCGGATGGCGAACGGCGCCACGCCGGTCTCGCCGAAATCCGGCCGTTCGCCGCCGATGCCCTGGACCTTGCCGTTCCAGGCCGGGCGGCGGGGCAGCGGGCTGGCCGAGGTGTCGAAGAGCGCGAACTTGATGCTCGACGAGCCGCAGTTCAGCACCAGGATCAGGGCCTGTCCGGACGTGGAAGTCTGGCCGATGGTGGTCATGGGGGGGTGCTCCGGTAATGGTGCGCCAGCAGCAGGGCCAGGGCGCATGAGGCGATGCGGGATTCGTAGGTGTCGGCCCGGCTGGTCAGGATGATGGGCACGCGGGCGCCCAGGACGATGCCGGCGCTGGCCGCGTCGCCCAGGTACATCAGCTGCTTGGCCAGCATGTTGCCGCTTTCCAGGTCGGGCGTCACGAGGATGTCCGCGCGACCCGCCACATCCGAGCGGATGCCCTTGATGTGGGCCGCGGCCTGGGAGACGGCGTTGTCGAAGGCCAGCGGGCCGTCGAGCTGGCCGCCGCCGATCTGGCCGCGGTCCGCCATCTTGCACAGCGCGGCCGCGTCCAGGGTGGCCGGCATCGACGCGCTGACTGTTTCCACGGCGGCCAGGATGGCCACGCGCGGCCGCTCGACGCCGATGGCGTGGGCCAGGTCGATGGCGTTGCGGATGATGTCGGCCTTCTGTTCCAGGGTCGGGGCGATATTGATCGCGGCGTCGGTGATGATGAAGGGGCGGGGGTATTGCGGGGTCTGCATCAGGTAGCAGTGGCTGACGCGCCGCTTGGTGCGCAGGCCGTCGGCGCGCACCACCGCGCCCATCAGTTCGTCGGTGTGCAGGCTGCCTTTCATCAGGGCTTCGACCTCGCCCGCCCGGGCCAGGGCCACGGCCAGGTCGGCCGCCGCGTGGCTGTGCGGCACGTCGCGGACGTCCAGGCCGTCGAGCGATGCGCCCAGGGCCTGGGCGGCCTGTTCCAGGCGCGCGCGCGGCGCCACCAGGATCGGGTCGATCAGTCCTTCACGGCGGGCATCCAGGGCCGCCCGCAGGCTGATCTCGTCGCAGGGGTGCGCCACCGCCACGCGGATCGGATCGCGGCCGCGCACGTGTTCCAGCAGGGTGTGCAGCCCGCCGTGCGCGGCGTCCTGGATGCGGATCTCGGGCAGGGAGGCGCGGGGGCATTCGATGGACTGGTCGGGCGCCTGGACGCAGGCCTCGCCCTCGATGGCGACCGTCCCGTCGGGCAGGGTGCAGGCGCAGGCCAGGCGCACGCGGCGGCGCCCGGGTTCCAGTGCCGTGACCCGGACTTCGACGGTGACGCGGTCGCCGACGCGCACCGGCGCCAGGAACGACAGGCTCTGGCTCAGGTAGATGGTGCCGGGGCCGGGGAGCTGGGTGCCCAGCACGGCCGAGATCAGCGAGGCCCCCCACATACCGTGGGCGATCACGCCCTGGAAGGGGCCGTGCGCGGCGAAGTCGGAGTCCAGGTGCTGCGGATTGACGTCGCCCGAGACGGCGGCGAACAACTGGATGTCGCGGGGGGTCAGCACCCGTTCGATGCGGGCGCTGTCGCCCACGGCGAGTTCGGCGAAAGTCCGGTTGCGCAGCGTGTTCAGCGAGGAATCGGTCATGGATGCCTCAGGCCATGTGCTGGCCGCCGTTCATGGCCAGGTTGCTGCCTGTCATGAACGCCGCCAGGTCGCTGCACACGAAAGCGACCAGGGCGCCGATCTCCTCGGGGCGGCCCAGGCGGCCGACGGGGATCTGGGAAATGATCTGGCTTTCCAGCACGTCGCGCGGCACGGCGGCGACCATGGCCGTGTCCATGTAGCCGGGGGAAACCGTGTTGACGGTGACGCCCTTGCGGGCGAGTTCCAGCGCCAGGGACTTGGTGAAGCCGTGGATGCCGGCCTTGGCGGCGGCGTAGTTGGTCTGGCCGAACTGGCCCTTGCTGCCGTTGATCGAGGAGATGTTGACGATGCGGCCCCAGCCGGCCCCGACCATGTCGTCGACGAAGGGATGGGTGACGTTGAACATGGAATCCAGATTGGTGCGCAGCACGCTGTCCCAGGCGGATTTTTGCATCTTGCGGAAGGTGCCGTCGCGCGTGATGCCGGCGTTGTTCACCAGGATGTCCACCCGGTGGCCGTCGGCCCGGATGCGTTCGGCCATGGCCAGGCACGAGGCTTCGTCGGCCACGTCGGCGCCGTAGGCGTGGAAGGTGTAGCCATCGTCGGCCTGGGCCCGCAGCCAGGCCGGGACGTGATCGTTGCCGGGGGAGTGGACGACCAGGACGGTATGGCCCTGGTCGTGCAGGGCGCGGGCGATGGCCTGGCCAAGTCCGCCGGTGCCGCCGGTGACGAGTGCGGTATGGGATGTGGACATGAGGGACTCCTACGGGTGTGGTTGTTCAGGCCATGCTGCCGATCGCGGATCGGAAACGGCGCAGCGACAGATAGAACATGAGGGAACCGATGACCAGCAGAGCCAGGAACGAGGGCCAGACGACCTCGAAGCCGGCGCCCCGGTACAGGATGGCCTGCCCCAGTTCGACGAAATGGGTGGTGGGCGCGGCCAGCATCAGGTCGCGGGCCAGCAGGGGCATGCTTTCGCGCGGCGTCGTCCCGCCCGAGAGCATCTGCATGGGCAGCAGGATCAGGATCATCAGCATGCCGAACTGCGGCATGTTGCGCGCCAGGGTGGCCAGGTAGATGCCCATGGCGGTCATGGCGAACAGGTGCAGGGTCGCGCCGGCGAAGAAGAGCGGCAGGGATCCGTCGATCGGCACGTGCAGCAGCCCGCGCACGATGCCGTTGAGCGACAGGGCGGCGGCGACCAGCACGACCAGGCTCATGGACCAGACCTTGGACAGCATGATCTGGGTCGGCGTGACCGGCATCACCAGCAGGTGCTCGATGGTGCCGTGCTCGCGTTCGCGGATCAGGGCGGCGCCGGTGAGGATCAGCGACAGCATGGTGATCTGGTTGATGATTTCCATCAGGCCGCCGAACCAGGATTTTTCCAGGCCGGGGTTGAAGCGCGCCCGCAGGACCAGGTCGACGGGCAGGCTGACGGCCTGGCCGCGCCCGCGCATGAAGTTCGTGATCTCGCCCTGGATGATCTGCTGGATGTTGCCGTTGCCGGTGAAGGCCTGGCTCATGCGGGTGGCGTCGACGTTGATCTGGATTTCCGCGCCGCGCCCAGCCAGCACGTCGCGCTGGAAATCGGGTGGGATGTTCAGCACGAAGGAATAGCGGCCGATATCCATGCCCGGATCGACCTGTTCGTGGCTGATCATGGCGGGCGGCATGAACTGCGGCGGATAGAAGGCGGCGGTGATCTGCTGCGACAGGGGGGAATGGTCCTCGTCCACGATGGCGATCGGAACCTTGTGCAGGGTCTCGGGGACGGCGGTCGCGGCGGTGTAGACCGAAACGGTGAAGGAAAAGGCGATCAGCACCAGCATGATGGGGTCGCGCCACAGGCTCCAGAGTTCCTTCACGCCCAGCCGCCAGATCGTTCCGAGGGATCGGTTGTTCATGTCAACGGTCCTGCTTGCGGAGGAGCGCGATCGCGCCGCCCAGGATGACCGGGATCGACAGCGCCAGGGGCCAGATGGACGGCCAGAGGTCCTGGAATCCCAGCGCCTTGTTGAAGACGCCGCGGCTGATGGTGAACATGTAGGCGGCCGGATAGGTCTGGCCGACCAGCTTGCCCAACCCTTCCAGGGAGCTGACCGGATCGAGCAGCCCGGAAAACTGGACCGCCGGGATCAGGGTCGCGATCATGGTGAAGAACATGGCGGCGATCTGGCTGCGCGTCATGGCCGACGCCAGCAGGCCCAGGCCGGTCGAGGCGACGCAGAAGACCACGGCCGCCAGTGCCAGCGTGGGCAGGTTGCCCTTGATCGGGACCCCGAACACCGTCACCGCCAGCAGGCACATGGCGACGAAGTTCACCAGGGCCAGCCCGATGTAGGGGATCTGCTTGCCCAGCAGGAATTCGGCGCGGGACACCGGCGTGACGTACAGGTTGATGATCGAGCCGATTTCCTTTTCTCGCACCACGGCCAGGGCCGTGAGCATGGCGGGCAGCATGATCAGCATCAGCGGAATCACCACCGGCACCATGGCCGGCAGGCTGCGCACGTCCGGGTTGTAGCGGAAGCGGGTTTCCAGGCCGACCGGCTGGGAGACCGACATGCCCAGGCGTTCGCGGGCCTGCTGCATCAGCCACAGCTGGTGCATGCCCTGGACGTAGCCCTTGATGGTCTCGGCGCGCTGCGGCATGGCGCCGTCGATCCAGGCGCCGATGTCGGCGGTGCGCCCGTGCAGCAGGTCGGCGCCGAAGCCGGGCGGGATCTCGATGGCCAGCGACAGTTCGCCGCTGCGCATGCGACGGTCCATGTCGGCCTCGTCGAGGATCGGGGCATGCTCGACGAAATAGCGCGAGCCGGACAGGTTCAGCGCATAGTCGCGGCTGATCGTGGTGTTGTCCCGGTCCAGGACGGCGAAGCGCAGGTTTTCCACGTCCATGCTGATGCCGAAGCCGATGACGAACATCAGCACCAGTGAGCCCAGCAGGGCCAGCGTGCCGCGCACCGGATCGCGGCGCAATTCCATGGATTCGCGGCGCATGGTGCTCAACAGACGGGCCAGGCTGAAGGCCGGGATGCGGGGCGCGCGGGATGCGGGGCGCGTCGCCGGCGCGGCCGGTTCCCGGCCTCCGGAAGCGGGCGGGGCGGCGGACCGGGCGCCGGGGGGCGCGTCGTCGGCCGAGGCCATGGGAGCGGCCCGCGCGCCGGCGTCGGGCGTCCCGGACGCGGCGGCCGCGGGCGGCGGCGCGGCTTCGCCGCTGGCCTCCAGCAGGTAGCCGATGAAGGCCTCTTCCAGCGTCCTCGCGCCGCGCTTGCGCACCAGTTCGGCGGGCCGGTCGCTGTCGAGCACGCGCCCCGCGTGCATCATGGACATGCGGTCGCAGCGCTCGGCCTCGTTCATGAAATGGGTGGAAATGAAAATCGTCACCCGGTCGCGGCGCGACAGCGTGATCAGCAGGCGCCAGAAATCGTCGCGGGCGATGGGATCCACGCCGGACGTGGGTTCGTCCAGGATCAGCAGTTCCGGCTCGTGCACCATCGCCACGGCCAGAGACAGCCGCTGGCGGATGCCCAGCGGCAGGCTGTCGGGCAGCATGTCCAGCGCTTCGCCCAGGCCGAAGCGTTCCACCATGGCCTGGACCCGGTCCGGGATGCGCTCGGCCGGTACGTGGAACAGGCGGGCGTGCAGGACCAGGTTCTGGCGCACCGTCAGTTCGCTGTACAGCGAGAACGACTGGGACATGTAGCCGACCCGGCGGCGCACGTCCAGGTCGTCGGGGTCGATCTCGTGGCCGAACAGCCAGGCGCGGCCCTCGCTGGCGGGCAGCAACCCCGTCAGCATCTTCATGGTGGTGGACTTGCCGCAGCCGTTCGAGCCCAGGAAGCCGAAGATCTCGCCGCGCCGGATGCGGAAGCTGACGTGATCGACGGCGACGAAATCGCCGAACCGCATGGTCAGGCCCTCGGCCTCGATGGCGATGTCCTCGTCCGTGCCCTCGGGCAGCGGCGGGATTTCCACCGGGGCGTAGCCCTCGCGCCGGGAGGGCGGCAGCAGGTGGATGAAGGCCGATTCCAGCGTCGTCTGGCCGGTGGAGGCCAGCAGCTCGGCGGGCGTACCGGTGGCCAGGACGTGGCCCTGGTCCATGGCGACCAGCCAGTCGAAGCGCTGCGCCTCGTCCATGTAGGCCGTGGCCACGATCACGCTCATCCCCGGCTGACCGGCGCGGATGCGGGCGATCAGGTCCCAGAACTGGGCGCGGGCGAGCGGATCGACGCCGGTGGTGGGCTCGTCCAGGATCAGGAAATCCGGATCGTGGATCAGGGCGCAGCACAGGCTGAGCTTCTGCTTCATGCCGCCCGACAGCTTGCCGGCCGGGCGCGACAGGAACGGGTGCAGGCCGGTGCTGCGGGTCAGGTCGTCGATGCGCCGGCGCCGTTCGGCGGCGTCATGGCCGAACAGCCGGGCGAAGAACTGCAGGTTTTCCTCCACCGACAGGGTGGGGTACAGATTCTTGCCCAGGCCCTGCGGCATGTAGGCGATGCGCGGGCAGGCGCGGTCGCGGTGGGCGCGCTGCGCCATGTCGCCGCCCAGGACTTCCACCCGCCCCCGCTGGATGATCCGGGCGCCTGCCAGGATCGACAGCAGCGTGGATTTGCCCACGCCGTCCGGGCCGATCAGCCCCACCATCCGGCCGGCCGGAATCTCCAGGTCGATCCGGTCCAGCGCGCGGGTCTTGCCGTAATGGTGGCTGAGTCCCTGGATCCGGGCCGCGAAAGCAGGCGATGTCATGGGCGCTTACTCGGGCTGCTGGACGCCGGGCAGGCGGATGGCCAGGGATTCGGGCCAGGGCTGCGCGGGGTCGGTGCGCACCCAGGCCACCCCCGGCAGGCCGGTCTTGACCTGCTCCAGGTTCTTCTTCAGCAGCTCGACCGGCAGGCGGGCCTTGACGCGGAACATCAGCTTCTGGCGCTCGCTGGCGGTTTCCACCGTTTTCGGGGTGAACTGCGCCTGGTTGGCCACGAAGGACACCTCGGCCGGAATCACGTACGCGGGCGCGGCGTCCAGGATGATGCGGACCTCGCTGCCCATCGCCAGGCGCCCGGCGGCGGCCTCGGGCATGAAGAAGGTCATGGAGACGTCGGCCAGGTCCAGCATGTTCAGCACCCGGCCGCCGGCTCCCAGGACCTCGCCGGGCTGGGCCACGCGCAGCTGGATGCGGCCGTCGCGCGGGGCCTTCAGGCTGCTGTCCTTCAGGTCGGCCTCGATGCGGGCCACCGTCGCGGCGGCTGCCTCGACGGCGGATTCCGCGCCCACGAGGTCGGCCTTGGCCGCCGATACGCCCGCCTGGGCGGAGACGACCTGGGCCTTGGCCGCCGCCAGGCCGGCCTCGGCGCTATGCAACCGGGCCTGGTCGTCGTCCAGTTCCTGCTGCGACGCGGCCCCGCGCTGTGCGAGGGAGCGCGAGCGGTTCAGGCGCTGGCGGGCGGCGAACAGGTCGCTTTCGCGCTGCTTGACGACGGCCTGCTGCGCGGCGACGCCGCTTTCCCGCAGGGCGATCTGCGCCTGGGCGGCGGCGACGGCATACCCGGCCTGGCGCTGGCGGGCCCGGGCTTCGTCGAGCTGGGCCTGCAGGGAATCCAGGTTCATGACGGCCAGGACCTGGCCGGCCTTGACGAAGTCGCCCTCGTTGACCAGGATCTGGTCGACCCGGCCGGGCAGCTTGGTGGCGATGTCGATTTCAGTCGCCTCGATGCGACCGTTGCCCTGCATGAAGCCGGGGCCCGGCCCCCGGTCCTGGGCGCCGCGCCAGATGCCGTAGGCGCCGGCCGCCACGGCGATGGCGAGGATCAGCGGAAGTCTTTTCTTGATGAGGTCGGTCAGGTTCATGGTCGATTCGATTTTCAGTTTGCAGTCCCGGCCTTCGGGGCGGGAATCCGGGGATCGGCCGGCGCCGGGTCCGCCCCGCCGCCCAGGGCGGCGAACAGGGCCACCTGGCTCGACAGCCAGGCGCCGCGGACCTGCACCAGTTGCTGCTGGGCGGTCAGCAGGTCGCGCTGGGCGTCGAGCACCTCCAGATAGGGCGCGGCCCCGCTGTCGTAGCGCAGTTGCGCCAGCGCCGCGCGCTCGGCCTGGGTCTGCGCCATGCGGGCCTGGATCCCCATCTGCTCGGCCAGCCACTGGCGCGAGGACAGGGCGTCCGACACTTCCCGGAACGCCGTCTGGATGTCCCGTTCGTAGGTGGCCACCGCCATGTCGCGGCGGACCTCCGCGACGTCCAGGTTGGCCCGCAGCCGGCCCGCCGTGAAGATCGGGACCTCGATGACGGGGGTGAATATCCAGGCGCGGCTGCCGCTCTCGAACAGCCCGTCCAGCTCGGTGCTGGCGGTTCCCAGAGACGAGGTCAGGGAGATACGCGGCAGGAACGCCGCGCGGGCGGCCCCGATCCGGGCGTGGGCCGCCCGTAGTTGGTATTCGGCGGCCCGGATGTCCGGGCGGGCCAGCAGCACGTCGGCCGGCAGGCCGGGCCGCAGGGATGCCAGCGGGGTGGCGTCCAGGCTGGCGGAGCCGGCGGGCGGCAGCCCCGGGTCGGTGCCCACCAGCAGGGCCAGCGCATGCCGAGCGGCGGCCCGCTGCTGTTCGATCTGGGCGCTGAGCGACTGGGCCTGGATCAGCAGGGTGCGGACCTGGGTGAGTTCCAGTTCCGAGGACGAACCGATCTTCCGGCGCTGTTCGAAGATGTCCAGCGACTGTTGGCGGTTGGCGACCGCGTCCCGGGCCAAGAGGGCCCGCTGCTCCAATTCGCGCAGCGACAGCACGCCGTCGGCCACTTGGCGCACCAGCGTGATTTGCACGCTCTGGCGGGCGGCGTCGGTCGCCAGCCATTCATCCAGGGCGGCGTCCTTCAGGTTGCGTACGCGGCCCCAGAAATCGATTTCCCAGTTCGTCAGGCCGACGGCGGCCTGGTACTTGGATTGCACCACGGTCCGGTCCGGCATCGGCGCGGCGATGTCGCGGGTGCGGGCGCCCTGGCCCTGGGCGCCGATCGCGGGCAGCAGCTCCGAGCGCTGGATGCGGTAGGCGGCCTCGGCCTCGCGCACGCGCAGCACGGCCAGTCGCAGGTCGCGGTTGTGTTCCAGCGCCAGGCCGATCAGCCGGCGCATCTCCGCGTCCTGGAAATAGCGGGACCAGTCCAGGTCGGCCAGCGCCTGGGCGGTTTCTGCGTCGGTATCGGCCGGCCAGGCGTTGGCTACCGGCAGCGGCGGGATCTCGGTCCGGGGAGCCAGGTTGACGCAGGCCGTCAGGGCCAGCAGCAGGCCGGCGGCGCCCAGGGAGCGGAAAATCGGATTCGTTCGGCTTGGCATGTCGCGGGGTTCGGAGGGTCAGGTTTCCAGCACGTAGCGTCCGGGGGCGTCGCCCAGGGCCGGGCGGCCGGGGATGCCCAGGGGCGGCGGGGCCTCGGGCGCGCCCGAGCGGTCCGCCAGCCATTGGGACCAGGCGGTCCACCAGGACCCGTCGTTGACGGGGGTGGAGTCTATCCATTCGTCGGGCGGCAGGAAGGGGGCGCCGGGCAGGCGGGCGCGGATGCGGTACTGGCGCCGGGGATGGCCGGGCTCGTTGACGATGCCGGCGTTGTGGCCGCCGCTGGTCAGCACGAAGCTCAGTTCTCCCGGGAAGAGCTGGTGCAGCTTGTAGACCGAGCGCCAGGGGGCGACGTGGTCGGTGACGGTGCCCACGGCGAACATCGGCAGGCGGATGTCGCCGATGGATACAGGCCGTCCGCCCACGGGGTAGCGGCCGGCGCTCAGGTCGTTGTTCAGGTACAGCCGCCGCAGGTATTGAGAATGCATGCGGGCGGGCATGCGGGTGGTGTCGGCGTTCCAGGCCATCAGGTCGTTGATGGGCCGCCGTTCGCCCAGCAGGTATTCATGGATGACGCGCGACCAGAGCAGGTCGTAGGACCGCAGCATCTGGAAGGCGCCCGCCATCTGCTCGGCGCTGAAGTAGCCCCGCCGGCCCATCTGGGCTTCGAGCATGTGGACCTGGGCTTCGTCGATGAACAGGCCGATTTCCCCCGGTTCGCTGAAATCGACCTGGGCCGTGAACAGGCTGACGCTGGCGAGCCGCGCGTCGCCGTCGCGCGCCATGGCGGCGGCCGCGATCGACAGCAGCGTGCCGCCCAGGCAGTAGCCGGTGGCGTGGACGCGGTGTTCCGGCTGGATGCGTCCGATGGCGCCCAGGGCGGCGAAGAACCCGTGGCGCAGATAGTCGTCCATGCCCAGTTCGGCATCCTGGTCGGTGGGATTCTTCCAGGAGATGCAGTAGACGGTGTAGCCCTGGTCGCGCAGGAAGCGGACCAGGGAATTGTGCGGCGACAGGTCCAGGATGTAGTACTTCATGATCCAGGCCGGCACCAGCAGGATCGGTTCCGGGCGCACGGCTTGGGTCGTGGGGGCGTACTGGATCAGCTCGATCAGCCGGTTGCGCAGGACCACCTTGCCCGGGGTGGCGGCCACGTCGTGCCCGACGCGGAATTTGTCCGCCCCGGCGACCGGCATCTCGGCCTGGTGGCGGATGATGTCCTCCAGCAGATAGCCGCCGCCGCGCAGCAGGTTCATCCCGCCTTCCCCGATCGTGCGGTTGAGGGCGACCGGGTTCGTCCAGAGCTGGTTGCCGGGAGACATCATGTCCAGCCACTGCCGCGCCCAGAACGAGACCTGCTGTGCGTGATGCGGATCGGTGCCGTGCAGGTCGGACGTGGCTTCTTCCCACCAGGCCTGGGTCAGCAGGAATCCCTGGTGCAGCAGGTTGTACGGCCAGCGGCACCAGGCCGGGTCGCTGAAGCGGCGGTCGGTCTCGGGCGGCGTGACGCAGACCCGGGACGGATCCCCGGACGCCTTCAGGCAGTCGTACAGGTAGAGCGCCAGCTCGCGCTGGTGGCTGGCGGCCAGGCGCAGCAGTTCGGTCTGCTTGCCGGGCGAGGCCGCCAAGTGCATGGCCCAGTCCAGCCACGCCAAGCTGAGCGAGGCGGGCGAGAGCGACGCGAAGGCGCGCGCCTGGCTGGCGTGGAAATACTGGTCGGTGGCTCGGGCTGCGACCCGGGCATCCATGGTTCGGTCGTTCGAAGATGGCGGCATGGCGGTCTCCCTTAACGACTTTTTAGTCGATAATTCACCCGATGGTCCTGACATGGATCAAGAGCGCCGCCGAACTTTTCTTCCAGAATCAATCGCTATGCCGAAGACTTCGCCCTCGAATCCGCCCACCGCCGGCCAGCCGCCGGCCGCTCCCAGCCGCAAGCCACGGAATCGGCGCCTGCCCGCCCACGAGCGCCGTGACCAGATCCTGGACGCGGCCTTGCACGAATTTTCGGAACGCGGGTTCGGCGCGGCGCGGATGGACGACATCGCCGCCCGGGCCGGCCTGTCCAAGGGCGGCCTGTATGCGCACTTCGAAAGCAAGGACGCGGTGTTCCAGGCGCTGATGCAGCGCATGCTGCTGCCCGACCTGCTGTTTGGCGAACGGCCGCCCCCGGCGGATACGCGGTCTCCGCAGGAGGCGCTGGCGGTCCTGGTGGACGGCTTCCTGGATCGCGCCTACGAGCGGTTGGGGGACGACCGCTTCATCCGCACGCTGCGCCTGCTGATCGCCGAGGGGCCGCGGGTGCCGGAAGTTCTCGGCGGCTGGCGCGACAACCATCGCCGCCTGCTGCAGAGCCAGCAGGCCATGATGCGGCGCGCGGTCGAAGGCGGCGCCTTGCGCGACAGCGCGCTGACGGACATGGTGCAGCTGATCCACGCCCCCATCCTGCTGGCGGCCGTCCTGAGGATGCTGCAGGACGACACGCACGTGAGCGCCGTGTTGCCCCGGCTGCGGGCGGCCCACCGCCGCCTGCTGCTGGAGCAGCTGCTGCCGTCCGATTCCGCCTGAGGCCGGCGGCGGCCGCCGGGACTCAGTTCTTTCTCAGCCGCGCGAACGCTTCGGCCATGGCGCCCTGGGGCGCGGCGGCTGGCCGGTCGGATCGTCCGCCGCGCGGGCCGCCGCGGCCGCCCGGCCGTCCGGCGCCCTGGCCCGCGCCGGCCGCGCCGTTCGAGGCGCGCGGTTCCGGATCGTCCTTGCGCATGCTCAGGGCGATGCGCTTGCGCGCCACGTCCACTTCCAGCACGCGCACCTGCACCGTCTGGCCCACGCGCACCACGTCGCGCGGGTCCTTGACGAACTTGTCGGCCAGGGCGGACACGTGCACCAGGCCGTCCTGGTGCACGCCGATGTCCACGAAGGCGCCGAAATTGGCGACGTTGCTGACCACGCCCTCCAGGACCATGCCGGGCGCCAGGTCCTTGATGTCCTGGATGCCTTCCTTGAATTTCGCCGTCTTGAATTCGGGGCGGGGGTCGCGGCCCGGTTTTTCCAGTTCCGCGAAGATGTCGCGTACCGTGGGCAGGCCGAAGCGCTCGTCGGTGAAGTCCGCCGGGGACAGGCCTTTCAGGGAATCCGCGTGGCCCATCACCGCCGCGGCGGGCCGGCCGATCTTTTCCAGGATCCGTTCGACCACGGGATAGGCCTCGGGGTGCACGGCCGAGGCGTCCAGGGGATTGTCGGACCCCGGGACGCGCAGGAAGCCGGCCGCCTGCTCGAAGGCCTTGTCGCCGAAGCGCGGCACGTCGCGCAGCGCCTTGCGGTTGCGGAAGGCGCCGTTGGCCTCGCGCCACTGCACGATGTTGCGCGCCAGGGACTGGTTCAGCCCGGACACGCGCGTAAGCAGCGGCGCCGAGGCCGTGTTCACGTCCACGCCGACGGCGTTCACGCAGTCCTCGACCACCGCGTCCAGGGAACGGGCCAGTTCGCGCTGGTTGACATCGTGCTGGTACTGGCCCACGCCGATGGCCTTGGGCTCGATCTTCACCAGTTCCGCCAGCGGATCCTGCAGGCGGCGGGCGATGGAGACCGCGCCGCGCAGGCTGACGTCCAGTCCGGGGAATTCCTGGGCCGCCAGTTCGGAGGCCGAATAGACCGAGGCGCCGGCCTCGGACACGACGACGCGCTCGAAGGCCAGTTCGGGGTGGCGCTCGCGCAGCGTGGCGGCCAGGCGCTCGGTCTCGCGCGAGGCGGTGCCGTTGCCGATGGCCACCAGGTCGATCTTGTGGCGCGCGACCAGGGCGGCCAGGGTCCGCAGGCTGCCTTCCACGTCGCGGCGCGGTTCGAAGGGATAGATGGTGGCGGTCTCCAGCAGCTTGCCGGTGGCGTCGATGGCGGCGACCTTGACGCCCGTGCGGATGCCGGGATCCAGGCCCAGCACGGCCTTCGGACCGGCGGGCGCGGCCAGCAGCAGGTCCTTCAGGTTGGCGGCGAACACACGGATGGCCTCGGCCTCGGCCGTTTCCCGCAGCCGTCCGATCAGTTCGGTCTCGAAGCCGGTCAGCAGCTTGACCCGCCAGGTCCAGCGGCAGACTTCGGCCAGCCAGTGCTGGCGGGGCGTGGCATGGGCGTCGAAACGGGCGTCCACGCCCAGGATGCCGGCCGTGCGTGCCACGAAGGGGTGCGGCGTCTCGGCCTCGCGTTCGGGATCCAGCCCCAGGCGCAGGTCCAGGATGCCTTGCTGGCGGCCGCGCAGCAGCGCCAGGATGCGGTGCGAGGGCAGGGTGCGCAGGGCCTCGCTGAAGTCGAACCAGTCGCGGAAGTTCGCGCCCTCGGTTTCCTTGCCTTCGACGACCTGGGCGGTGATCCGGCCCGTGTTCCAGAGTTCGGTGCGCAGCGTGTCCAGCAGCGCGGCGTCTTCCGCGAAGCGTTCGGCCAGGATGTCGCGCGCGCCGTTCAGGACCGCGCGCGCGTCCTCGAAGCCGGCCTCGGCGTTCAGGTAGGCGGCCGCCAGGACTTCCGGATCGGCCGAGGCGTCGGTCAGCAGGGCGTCGGCCAGGGGCTCCAGGCCGGCCTCGCGGGCGATCTGGGCGCGCGTGCGCCGCTTGGGCTTGTAGGGCGCGTACAGGTCCTCCAGCCGCTGCTTGCTGTCGGCCTCCAGGATCCGCGCCCGCAGGGCGTCGTCCAGCTTGCCCTGTCCGGCGATCGAGTCCAGGATCGCCACGCGGCGGCCTTCCAGTTCGCGGATGTAGAGCAGGCGCACTTCCAGCTGGCGCAGCACCGTGTCGTCCAGCCCGCCGGTGGCTTCCTTGCGGTAGCGGGCGATGAAAGGCACGGTGGCGCCGGAGTCCAGCAGGTCCACCGCCGCCGCGACCTGGGCGGGGCGGGCATCGAGTTCCGCCGTCAGCAGCCGCAGGACGCGGGCGGGATCGACGGCATGGGTCTGGGAGTCGGGGCTGGTCATGGTCATGTGTGTCGCGAAATACCGGTACAAGCGGCGCATTTTGCCATACCCGCTCCGTCCTGCCGGGGTTCCCTGGCGTATCATCCGGGGGTTGACCCGCATCCACGCCGCGCCCCGCATCATGTTTTCCGACGACCTCGCCGACCTCTTCGGCCCCGACGGCCCGCTGGCCCGACAGCTGCCGGGCTACGTGCCGCGCGCGGCCCAGCTGGAACTGTCGGAAGCCATACGCTCCACACTGGACAGCGGCGGCGTGCTGATCGCCGAGGCCGGCACGGGCACGGGCAAGACCTGGGCCTACCTGGCGCCCGCCTTCCTGTCGGGCGGCAAGGTGCTGGTGTCCACCGGCACCCGGACCCTGCAGGACCAGCTGTTCCGCCGCGACATCCCGCGCCTGCGCGCCGCCCTGGCCCTGCCGGTGGACGTGGCGCTGCTCAAGGGGCGTGGCAACTACGTCTGCCACTATCATCTGGAACGCCTGGAGCAGGACGAGCGCGCCCTGAAGTCGCGCGACGAGATCGCCCAGTTGCGCGCCATCCGCCGTTTCACGCGAGAAAGCGACAGCGGTGACCGCGCGGACCTGCCCGAGGTGCCGGAAACCGCTGACATCTGGAACCGGGTGACCTCGACCCGCGAGAACTGCCTGGGCCAGGACTGTCCCCACGTGCGCGACTGTTTTTTGCTGAAGGCGCGCCGCCACGCCCAGGACGCCGACGTGGTGGTGGTCAACCATGCCCTGTTCATGGCCGATCTGGCGCTGCGGGAAGAAGGCATCACCGATCTGTTGCCGGAAACGCAGATGGTGGTGTTCGACGAGGCGCACCAACTGCCCGACACCGCCACCCGCTTCCTGGGGCAGAGCCTGTCGCTGCACCAGGTGCTGGACTGCGCCCGCCAGGCCGAGGCGGCCGGGCTGGCCCACGCGCGCGAGACCGTCCGCTGGAGCGAACTGTGCCAGGCCCTGGACGCGGCGGCGCGCGACCTGCGGCTGGTGAGCGCGCCCGTGGGACGCCTGCCGGGCGGCCGGGCGACCTTCGAGCAGATTCCCGAGGCCGAGGCCTTCGACCAGTCGCTGGACCGCCTGGCGCAGGCGCTGGACGGGCTGGCCGAGTCCCTGGGCACCCAGGAGGAACGCCACCCGGACCTGGCCGCCGCCGCCCGGACCGCGCGCACCCTGCGGGCCCGCCTGTGGCAATGGGCCCACCCCGCCCGTGGCGAGGATGAGGCCGGGCGTGGGGCACTGCCCGCGGGCATGCCCCCCCCCCCCGCAACCCCAACCCCAACAAACCGGCGGGGGGGGGACCCCGCCCCCCGGGGCGGCGCCGCGGGGGCCGCCGCCCCCCCCGCGCGCGGGGGGGGGGGGGGGGGGGGGGGGGTCCCCCCCGCCCGCCCCCCCCCCCCCCCCCCGGCGAATCCGAACCGCATGCAAGCGGCGAGGTGGATCACCAGGCCGCCGTGCGCTGGATCGAGCACAGTGCGCACTCCGTGCGGCTGCAGCGGGCGCCCCTGTCGGTGGCGCGGATCTTTTCAGGGTTCCGGCGGCCGGGCCAGTCCTGGGTCCTGGCCTCGGCCACCCTGTCGGTGCGCGGCGATTTCCAGCACTTCCAGCGCCAGCTGGGGCTGGGCGGCGCGGAAACCCGCAGCTGGGCCTCGCCCTTCGACTATCCGGCGCAGGGGCTGCTGTACGTGCCCAAGGCGCTGCCCTGGCCGAGCGACCCCGGCTTCACGGACGCGTTCGCGCGGGCCCTGCTGCCGCTGGTGGACGCCTGCGCGGGCGGGGTGCTGGTGCTGTGCACCACCTTGCGCGCGGTCGACCGGGTGGCCGACGTCCTGCTGCGCGGCATGCTGGCCTCGGACCGGCCGGTGATGCGCCAGGGCGAGGCCTCGCGCGGCGTGCTGCTGGAACGCTTCCGCGCGGCAGGCAATGCCGTGCTGGTGGGCAGCACCAGTTTCTGGGAAGGCATCGACGTGCCGGGCGACGCGCTGACCCTGGTGGCGATCGACAAGCTGCCGTTCGCGCCGCCCGACGATCCGGTGCTGGAGGCGCGCCTGAACGCCTGCCGGGCCGAGGGCGGCAATCCCTTCATGGAATACCAGCTGCCGCAGGCGGCGCTGCTGCTCAAGCAGGGCGCGGGGCGCCTGATCCGGTCCGAGACCGACTGGGGGGTGCTGGTGGTGGGCGACGGGCGCCTGGTGGACAAGCCCTATGGGCGGCTGCTGTGGCAGGGGCTGCCGCCCTTCGCCCGCACGCGGGACGCGGAGGTGGCCCTGGATTTCCTGGGACACCCGCCCGTCCGGCCGGAACCGGCGGCGGAAGACGCCGCCGAAGCCTGATCGGCGCGCCCGGAGATCAGAACCAGTTGATGGGGTTCCAGCGGTTGACGGGCTCGTCCAGGCCCTGCTTGTAGTACTTGCTGTCCGGGAAGTTCTTGTCGAGCACGCGCTTGGCGTCGTCGCGCAGTTCAGGCAGGTTCAGCTTGTCGTAGCTGAGCATCATCAGGTAGAGCGCCTTTTCCGCGATGGGCACGCCCTCGAAGTCGGTGACCACGGTCTGGGCGCGGTTGGCCGCCGCCACGTAGGCGCCGCGCTCGTAGTAGTACTGGGCGATGTGGACTTCGTTCTCGGCGATGGTGTTGACCAGCCAGGCGGCGCGCTTGCGGGCGTCGGGCGTGTAGCGGCTGTCGGGGTAGCGCCTGATCAGCTCGTTGAAGGCCTCGTAGGATTCGCGCAGGCCCTTGGGGTCGCGTTCGCTGGGATCCTGGCGCGTGAAGTTGGACAGGATGGCGCTGGGCGGCGTGAAGGTGATCATGCCCTTCAGGTACAGCATGTAGTCCGTGCCGGGATGGTTCGGGTATTGCTGCATGAACCGGTCGATCGCGGCCTTGGCCTGTTCGGGCTCCTCGTCCTTCCAGTTGACGTAGGCCTGGTCGATCAGGGACTGCTGCGCGTAGATGCCGAAGGGGTAGCGGGCTTCCAGGGCTTCCAGGTTCTTGCGGGCGTCGGACCAGTTGCCCGAACTGATGTCGGAGCGGGCCTGGCTGTAGAGGCGCTCCGCGCTCCAGCCGGCGGTCGGGTCGATGTTGCCCTTGGTCGAGCTGCAGCCCGCCGCCAGGGCCATGCACAGGCAAGCCAGGATCAGCCGGATATGGGTTGACAGGGCTTTCGGGAAAACGGGGGCATGCGCGGCCACGGGGCGTCCTTGGTCAAGGTGTTAGCATTGTCGGCAGATTATATGATTTGTCGCCATGCCGTACACGGATATCGCCACCGAAGACACCGGCCCCGACGCGCCCGAGGTCTTCCGCCTGCCGCCCGACGTCCTGCCGGACCGGCTGGACAAGACGCTCGCCCGCCTGATGCCGCGGCATTCGCGCAGCCGCCTGCAGTCCTGGATCGAGGACGGCCATGTCGAGGTCGACGGCGCCGTGGGCAGGGTGCGCACCCGGGTGGGACCCGGCGCCCTCATCCGGGTCTGGCCCCAGCAGGCGCCCGAGGACCTGGCCTTCGTCCCCGAGGACGTCGCCTTCCGCGTGGTGGATGATGCGCCGGACTGGATCGTGGTGGACAAGCCCGCCGGCCTGGTGACGCATCCGGGCGCGGGCAACTGGCACGGCACGCTGCTCAACGGCCTGCTGTTCCGCTATCCGGAACTGGCCCGTGTGGCCCGGGCCGGCATCGTCCACCGGCTGGACAAGGACACCTCGGGGCTGCTGGTCGTGGCCCGCACGGAAACCGCTCAGACGCAGCTGGTGCGCCAGCTCCAGGCGCGCACGGTCAAGCGCGAATACTGCGCGCTGGTGCACGGCGCGCTGTCGGGGCGGGGCACGGTGGACGCGCCGATCGGCCGCGACGCCCGGGTGCCGGTCCGCATGAGTGCGGACCGTCCCGTGGCGCCCAAGCCCGCCGTCACCCATTACGATTCCCAGGGAGTCGGGCGCTGCGGCGACGTCGTCGTGTCCCGTGTGCTGTGCCGCCTGGAAACCGGCCGCACGCACCAGATCCGCGTTCACATGGCCCGCTTGCGGCATCCCCTGCTGGGCGACACCCTGTACGGCGGGCGACTGGAAGCCGGCGCCGGCCGCCAGATGCTGCATGCGCGCGCCCTGGGCTTCGACGATCCCGTCAGCGGGCGGCCCTGCGCCTTCACGGCGGAACCGCCGGACGATTTCCGCCGCGTGCTCGACGGCATTCTCTGGGAAGGCGATGGCGACGACCGTGCTTGAACCGGCCCCCGGCCTGCGGGGCGTGACGGGTGAATCCTGGACCGGCGTGCGCTATTTCTCGACCTGGCGCACCGGCGGCGTCAGCCGGGCGCCCCGGGACAGCCTGAACCTGGGCGCGCACGTCGGGGACGATCCGGCGGCCGTGCGCGAAAACCGCCTGCGGCTGCGGCGCGCCCTGCCGGGCGAACCCCTCTGGCTCGAACAGGTGCACGGCACGGCCGTGTTCGACGGCGATGCCGCGCTGGCATCCGGGCCGGGCGTCGTCGAGTCGGCGGGGGCCGGCGCGCCGGCCGCGCGCGCCGGCGCCGCGTCCACCCCTTGCGCCGACGCCGCCGTGACGACCCTGCGCGGCCGCCCGCTGGCGATCATGACCGCCGACTGCCTGCCGGTCGTGCTGGCCGACGAGGCCGGGGCCGTGCTGGGCGTCGCCCATGCGGGCTGGCGTGGACTGGCGGCCGGCGTGCTGGAAAACACGCTGGACGCCATGCGCCGCCGGGCGCCGGCCGCGCGCGGCTGGCGCGCCTGGATCGGCCCAGGCATCGGGCCCGGGGCCTTCCAGGTCGGGCCGGAAGTGCGCGAGGCCTTTCTGGACCTGGATTCCGGCCTGGCGGGATGCTTCGTTTTTCAGCCGGACCAGGATCGATGGCTTGCCGACCTGGCGGGCCTGGCGCGCGCGCGGCTGCTGCGGGCCGGCGTGGATCGGGTGGAGGCCAGCGGGGAATGCACCTGGACGCGGGCGGACCGGTACTTTTCCCATCGGCGCGACCCCGGGTCGGGCCGGCAGGCGACCTTGGCGTACCTGGCGGATCCGGGCGGCATGCAGGCCGCGGGGTGGACATAGCGTGGGGGCCCATTATTTTGGCGCATGTCGGCTTCGGCATGGGCCCTATTCGGGCTAGCGACTTACCCGAATTGACGCGGTTTGCCAGAATGACAGAATAGACAAACGAAAGGTCCCGGGCTGTTTCGGGGCCTTGGCGGTACAAGGGATGGTGGAATGGCTGATCGGAATTCTTCACAAAGGCAGGCGCCGTCCGGGGTCGCCCCCGCCCAATTGGCGTCCATCCAGTCAGATTTCACCCAGGCCTGGCAGTCGCTGCTGGATCGTTTCCGCCAGGGCGCGCTGACGCCGCCCGCCGACCGCCGTTTCTCGTCGGACGCCTGGGCCGGCAATCCCCACGCGCTGTTCTCGGCGCATGCCTACCTCATCATGGCCGACGCGCTGCAGCGCCTGGCGCAGGCCGCCGACCTCGAGGCCGCCGCGCGCGAACGCCTGAAGTTCTCGGTCATGCAATGGATCGAGGCCGCCGCGCCGTGCAATTTCCTCGCGTCCAATCCCGACGCCCTGAAGGCCGTGGCCGACAGCGGGGGCGAATCCCTGCAGCGGGGGCTGACGAACCTGGTGCGCGACCTGACGCGGGGCCGCATCACGCAGACCGACGAGTCCGCCTTCGCGCCGGGCGAGAACCTGGCCACGACCCCGGGGACGGTGATCTACGAAAACGCCCTGATGCAGCTCATCCAGTACCGGCCGCAGACGGCGAAGGTCCGCCGGCGTCCCCTGCTGATGGTGCCGCCCTGCATCAACAAGTACTACATCCTGGACCTGCAGCCGGCCAATTCCCTGGTGCTGCACGCCGTGCGGGCCGGCTTCGAGGTCTTCATGGTGTCCTGGCGCAACCCGCTGCCGCAGGACCAGGACGGCATCCAGTACAAGACCTGGGACGACTACGTCGAGGACGGCGTGCTGCGGGCCCTCCAGGTCGTGCGCGACGTGACCCGCCAGCCGCAGGTCAACGCCCTGGGCTTCTGCGTGGGGGGCACGCTGCTCTCCAGCGCCCTGGCCGTGGCGCGCGCCCGGGGCGAGGACCCGGTGGCCGCGCTGACCCTGCTGACCACCTTCCTGGATTTCCGCGAGACCGGCATCCTCGACGTCTTCGTCGACGAACAGCATGCCCGCGCGCGCGAACAGCAGCTGGGCGCGGGCGGCCTGATGACGGCGGGCGAACTGTCCACCACCTTCTCGTTCCTGCGGCCCTCGGAACTGGTGTGGAACTACGTCGGCTCCAACTACCTGATGGGCGAATCGCCGCGGGCCTTCGACCTGCTGGCCTGGAACGCCGACGGCACCAACCTGCCGGGGCCGTTCTTCACCTGGTATTTCCGCAATACCTACCTGGAAAACCGCCTGGAAACCGGCCAGCTGCGCATCTGCGGCGTGCCGGTGGACCTGCGCGCCCTGGACATGCCGGCCTATCTGTACGCCTCGCGGGAAGACCACATCGTGCCCTGGACCTCGGCCTACGCCTCGACGCGACTGCTGCGCGGGCCGCTGCGCTTCGTGCTGGGCGAATCCGGTCACATCGCGGGGGTCGTCAATCCCCCGGAACGCGGCCGCCGGGGCTACTGGTCCGGAAACCGGGACGCCGACCTGCCGGGCGACCCCGGCACCTGGCTGGACCAGGCGGACCATGCCAAGGGCAGCTGGTGGCCCGATTGGCTGGACTGGCTGGCCGAGCATTCCGGGGATTGGCGTCCGGCCCGCCGGACCCCAGGCAATCGCAAGTATCCTGCCATAGAACCCGCACCCGGGCGCTATGTCAAAGTCAAAGCAGTCTGAAAAGGAGAACACCATGAGCGGCAAACTGGCTTACGTGACGGGGGGCATGGGCGGCATCGGCACATCGATCTGCCAGCGTCTCGCAAAGGAAGGCTTCACGGTGGTGGCCGGTTGCGGGCCCAGCCGGGATCACGCCAAGTGGCTGGACGAGCAGGCCGCGCTGGGCTACAAGTTCAGCGCCTCGGTCGGCAACGTGTCCGACTGGGATTCCACGGTCGAGGCCTTCGTCAAGGTCAAGGAGCAGTTCGGCCCGGTCGACGTGCTGGTGAACAACGCGGGCATCACCCGCGACGGCGTCTTCCGCAAGATGAGCCAGGAAGACTGGCGCGCCGTCATCGACACCAACCTCAACAGCCTGTTCAACGTGACCAAGCAGGTCATCGACGACATGGTGGACCGCCAGTGGGGGCGGATCATCAACATCAGCTCGGTCAACGGCCAGAAGGGCCAGTTCGGCCAGACCAACTATTCCACCGCCAAGGCCGGCATCCACGGCTTCACCATGGCCCTGGCCCAGGAAGTCGCCAGCAAGGGCGTCACCGTGAACACCATCTCGCCGGGCTACATCGGCACCGACATGGTGCGGGCCATCCGCCCCGACGTGCTGGAAAAGATCGTCGCCACCATCCCGGTCAAGCGCCTGGGCACGCCGGAGGAAATCGGCTCCATCGTCGCCTGGCTGGCGTCCGACGATTCAGGCTTTGCCACCGGAGCGGACTTCTCGCTGAACGGCGGCCTGCACATGGGTTGATCATGGCTCGGAACACCACTTCTTCACCCCAGGCGGAACGGCTGATCAAGAAATACCCCAACCGCCGCCTCTACGACACCCAGTCCAGCGCCTACATCACGCTGGCCGACATCAAGCAGCTCGTCCTGGACAACGAGGTGTTCAAGGTCGTCGACGCCAAGACCGGCGACGACCTGACCCGCAGCATCCTGCTCCAGATCATCCTCGAAGAGGAATCCGGCGGCGTGCCCATGTTCTCGGCCGAGGCGCTGGCGCAGATCATCCGGTTCTACGGCCATGCCATGCAGGGCGTGATGGGCACGTTCCTGGAAAAGAACATCCAGGTGCTGATGGACATCCAGGACCGCATGGCCGAGCAGTCCCAGGGGCTGTATCAGCAGCACTTCGGCCCCGAGGCCTGGGCCCAGCTGATGAGCATGCAGACCCCGGCCCTGCAGAACATGATGAACAACTACATCGAGCAAAGCCGCGGCCTGTTCGTCCAGATGCAGGACCAGATGCAGGACCAGACGCGCACCATGTTCTCGGCCTTTCCCTTCCCCGGCCAGCCGCCCGAGAGCGGGAAAAAGAAAAAGTGATCCCGGGCGCGAAGCGCCGGCCGTCCGGCCGGCGCTTCGCCGTTTTTTTGATCTGACCCCGCCCCGATCCGCTGTTCTGGTGCTATATTACTTCGGTAACGAGAATCATTATCCTTACAATAGACTGACTAATCACGGAGATCGTTCATGATGAACAAGCTGCTCGTCGCGCTGGCCGGCATCGGCCTGGCCTCTTCCGCCCTGGCGGCCGAATATCCCATCGGCGAACCCAGCGAGCTCAACGGCCTGGAAGTGGCGGCGGTCTACCTGCAGCCGGTCGAAATGGAGCCGGAAGGCATGATGCGTGCCGCGAAGGACTCCGACATCCACCTGGAAGCCGACATCCATGCCACGGCCGACAACAAGAACGGCCTGCCCGAAGGTGCCTGGGCGCCGTACCTGAACATCCAGTACGTGCTGCAGAAGCAGGGCAGCGACAAGGTCCTGAAGGGCGACCTGATGCCCATGGTGGCCAACGACGGCCCGCACTACGGCGACAACGTCAAGCTCGAAGGCCCGGGCAAATACAACCTGACGTTCGTCATCGGCTCGCCCGAGACCGCGCACAACAACCACTTCGGCCGCCACGTCGACAAGGAAACCGGCGTCGCGCCGTGGTTCAAGACCTTCGAGGTCAAGTACGAGTTCGTCTATGCCGGCACCGGCAAGAAGGGCGGCTATTGATCGCGGGGCGGCCGTCATGACACGCATGCGCGCCTGGATCGCGCTGGCGGCCCTGATGTGGGCCGGCTGGCTGGCGCCGGTGTCGGCGGCCCGCGCCGCCGATATGCCGGTCTACACGCTGACCTTCAAGGCCGACGGCACTTTCGAGCCGGCCCGCCTGGAAGTGCCGGCGGGCCGCTTCAAGATCGTCCTCGTCAACGAAAGCACCGAAGCGGTCGAGTTCGAGAGCCTGCCGCTGCGCAAGGAAAAAGTCCTGGGACCGGGGGTCACCTCGTTCGTGGTGCTTTCCCTGTCGCGGCCGGGCGAATATCCCTTCTTCGACGACTTCCACCCCCAGGTGAAGGGCACCCTGGTGGTGCTGCCCAAGCCCTGACACCCGCATCCCATCATGGAACAAGTCGCCTTCATCGTCTGGCGTGAAAGTGTCGAGGCCCTGCTGGTCGTCGGCATCCTCTATTCCTGGCTGCGCGCCTCGCCGGAAGGCCGGCGCGGGCTGCCCTGGCTGTGGGGCGGCGTCGGCGCCGGACTGCTGCTGGCCGGCGCGCTGGCCCTGGTGCTGCTGGGGATTTCCGCCTGGCTGTCCGACGAGGGCCAGGAATGGTTCCAGGCCCTGATGGCGCTGGCGGCCTGCGGGCTGGTGGTCCAGATGGTCGTCTGGATGCGCGCCCACGGGCGCGGCCTGAAGCGCGAGCTGGAATCGGGCGCCTCCGAACAGATCGGCGGCGATCACTGGTGGGGCCTGCTCGCGCTGGTCATGATCGCCGTGGCGCGCGAAGGCAGCGAGACCGTGGTCTTCCTGTACGGCACCGTCCTGTCCTCGCAGGAGTCGGGTGGCGTCGGCGCCATGGTCCTGGCCGGCCTGGGCGGGTTCGCCGCGGCGCTGCTGACCTTCTGGCTGCTGCAGCTGGGCGGGCGGATCATCACCTGGCGGCGCTTCTTCAAGCTGACGGAAATCCTGTTGCTGCTGCTGGCCGGCGCGCTGCTGGTGTCGGCCACGGACCGGCTGATTTCCCTGGACGTGCTGCCGACCCTGATGGATCCGGTGTGGGACACCTCCTGGCTGCTGGGCACCGAAGGCGGACTGGGCAAGATCCTGGCCGATTTCGCCGGCTATCGGGCCTATCCCGCGTTGTCCCAGCTGCTGATCTGGCTGGCGTACTGGGGCGTCGTGGCGTGGCTGCTGCGCCGCGCCTCGCGCGCCGCCTCGCCGGCGTCCGCCGGTCGGGCCAAGGTGACCGCGGCGGTGTGATCCTCCGGCGCGGCGCGTTGCCGCCGCGCCCCCGCCGGGTTCAGGCCCCGAAGCCCTCCAGCACGATCTTGCCCCGGGCGCGGCCGCTTTCCAGCAGGGCGTGCGCCTTGCGCAGGTTGGCGGCGTCGATCGGACGCAGGACCTCGGTCAGTGTGGTGCGCAGCCGGCCCGCGTCCACCAGCCGGGCGACCTCGTCCAGCAGCTTGCCCTGCGCCTCGATATCCGCGGTTTCGAACATCGAGCGGGTGTACATGAATTCCCAATGGATCGACACCGACTTGCGCTTGAACAGCCTGACGTCGATGGCGTCGGGATCGTCGATCAGGCCCAGGCGGCCCTGCGGGGCGATCAGTTCGGCGATCTGCGCCGCGTGCCGGTCGGTCGCGGTCGTCGAAAAGACGAAGGCGGGCTGGCCGATGCCCAGGGCCGCGACCTGCTCCGCCAGGGGCTGGCTGTGATCCACGACGTGGTCCGCGCCCAGCGCCTCGATCCAGTCCCGCGTTTCCGGGCGGGACGCGGTGGCGATGACGGTCAGGTCCGTCAGCGCCCTGACGAGTTGGATGGCGATCGAACCGACGCCGCCCGCGCCGCCGACGATCAGGATGGCGTTCGCCGCGCCGGGCACGGGGCGCCGCACGTCCAGCCGGTCGAACAGCATTTCCCAGGCGGTGATGGCCGTCAGGGGCAGGGCGGCCGCCTCGGCGTCGCCGAGCGTGCCGGGCTTGCGGCCGACGATGCGCTCGTCGACCCGGTGGAATTCGCTGTTGGCGCCCGGCCGGTCCAGCGCGCCGGCGTAGAACACCGCGTCGCCGGGCCTGAAGCGCGTGACGTCGGGGCCGACCGCCGCGACCCGTCCGACGGCGTCCCAGCCCAGGACTTTCCACTGGCCGGGCTCGGGCGAGACGTTCTTCCTGATCTTGGTGTCGACGGGATTGACGGACACCGCCGCGACCTCGACCAGCAGGTCGCGGCCCTGCGGCGCGGGGCGCTCGAGTTCGATGTCGACCAGCGCGTCGTCACGGTCGAGGGGACCGGCCTGCCGGTATCCGATGGCTTTCATGGAAGGAAACTCCTGTTTGCTTGGAAGAGGGGATACGGGGAGAATACCGCCTTGGCCTCATGGCGTGAAATGGCATAGCCTCATGATTTCGTCACATTCGTTCCGTTCCGGTGTCGCGCGCGCGGGAGACTTCCTGCGCGATCACCAGCGCGCGGTACGGCGGACGCAATGGATCATCGTCTTCGTCTACATCGCGCTGCTGGCGATTCCGGCGGCCATGCCGCTGCCGGACCGCACCGCGTCCGTCTTCAACAACCTCACCATCCTGGCCCAGTTCGCCTTCTGGGGCATCTGGTGGCCGTTCGTGCTGGTGTCCATCCCCCTGTTCGGGCGCGCCTGGTGCGGCCTGTTCTGCCCCGAGGGCGCCCTGACCGAATGGGCCAGCCGGCATGGACGCGGCCGGGCCATCCCGCGCTGGATGCGCTGGGGGGGCTGGCCCTTCGTGGCCTTCAGCCTGACCACGATCTACGGCCAGCTGGTCAGCGTCTACCAGTATCCCTGGGCGGTCGCCGCCGTGCTGGGCGGCTCCACCGTGGCGGCCATGATCGTCGGCTGGCTCTACGGCCGCGACAAGCGCGTCTGGTGCAAGTACCTGTGTCCGGTCAACGGGGTGTTCAACCTGCTGGCCAAGCTCGCCCCCTGGCACTACCGGGTGGATGCCGCCGCCTGGCGCGCGCCCGTGCGGCGGACCGAGTCCATCAACTGCGCGCCCCTGCTGCCGCTGCGCAACATGCAGGGCGCGGCCGAATGCCACATGTGCGGGCGCTGCAGCGACTACCGGGGCGCCATCACCCTGACGCCCCGTTCGCCCGAGGCCGAGATCGTCCACGTGGCCGAGGGCGGCGGCTGGCAGACGGCGCTGATCGTCTTCGGCCTGATGGGCCTGGCCGTGGGCGCCTTCCTGTGGAGCGCCAGCCCCTGGTTCGTGTCGATCAAGCAGTCCGCCGCCGCCTGGCTGGTGGCGCGGGACATCTACTGGCCGCTGGCGGACAACGCCCCCTGGTTCATCCTGACCCATTATCCGGACGTCAACGACAGCTTCAGCTGGCTGGACGGCGCCGTCATCCTGCTCTTCATCGGCGGCGCGGCCGTCATCGTAGGCGGCTCCGTGTTCTGTGGCCTGTGGCTGGCGGACCGCCTGCTGCCGGCCGTGGACGCGCCGGGGGTGCGGGACGCGGACGGCCGGCTGCTGCGCAGCCGCCTGGCGGGCGTGCACAAGCTCGCCCAGGGCCTGATCCCGGCGGCGGGCGCGGGCGTGTTCCTGGGCCTGTCGGCCACGACGCTGACCTTGCTGCAGCACGAGGGCGTGTCCACCGGCTGGGCGAACGCCGTGCGCTTCACCCTGCTGGCGCTCGCGCTGGCCTGGAGCCTGCGTTTCGAATGGCGGCTGGCCGGCCTGCGCACGCCCCGGCCGCTGCGCCGGCTGGGGGCCGTGGCCCTGGTGGCGGGCGGCCTGCTGCCGTTCTGCTGGGCCTGGGTGCTGTTCTTCGTGCGCTGGTGAGCCGGTCGCATGGCAGCTCGCCGGCCGGCGCGGACGAGCGTTTCGAGGCCGTGGCCGCCGTTATTTGAAACAATGCACAACAGCCGCGGAAAAACCGCTATCCTTACCCGGGAGTCCCGCCGCCTGGCGGAGCGCGCATGAAATCCACCCGCGTCTTTGCCTGCCTTTTCGATCGAGGAGTCTCATGGCGGCATTTTCCGCAAGACGAACGTTCAGCCTCTGGTTTCCGGGCCTCGTGGTGGCCGTCTTCGGATTCGGCCTGACCTACGGACTGGCGCAGCAGCAGCGGGATGCCGGGCGGTCGATCGCCCAATTGCGGTTTTCCGAAGAAGTCCGTTCCTCCAGCGACGCGATCGCCCAGCGCATCGTGGCCTATGCCGAGGTCGTGGCCGGCCTGCGGGACTTGTTCATGGTGAATCCCGACCTGGACGACGCCCTGTTCGACCGCGTGGTGGCGCAGCACGACGTGCGCAAGAACTATCCCGAACTGGTGAACCTGTCCTTCGTGCGCTGGGTGCCCGACGACGAACTGTCCGCGTACGAATCGCGGCTGCGCGCCCGCGCTTCCGGGGCGGCCGCGGCGGCGTCGATCGTCCATCCGCGCATCGACGGGCCCGACCACTATATCGTCGAGTATCTCTGGCCCAGGGAAGGCAACGAGGGCGTCTGGGGGCTGGACATCGCTTCCCAGCCCGCCAACCTGGCCTCCCTGCTGATGGGGCGGGCGACGGGCCGCCCGGTGGCGTCGGCGCCGTTCGCCCTGCTCCAGGAAAAAGAGGACAGTACGGCCTTCGTCCTGCGCTTTCCCGTTTTCCATCGCGGCGAGGGCGACCGCTTCATCGGCGCGGTGGCCGCCGTGGTGCGGGTCGGCGACATGCTGAACGCCATCCGCGCATCCGGGTTCCTGCGCGGCCTGTCGCTGCGGCTGCAGGACGTCGGCGCCACCGGCGTCCCGGGCGTGCCGGCCACGCTGGGCGCCTCGGTACTGCCGCCGGACGATTCCGCGCCGGGCGAGGCGCACGAGGAAACCCGCCTGCTGGATGTGATGGGCCGGACCTGGCGCCTGGGTTTCACGCCCAGCCGCGCGCTGCTGTCCCCCGCCGAGCGGATGATGCCCTGGTGGATCGGCGGCGCGGGCGCGGCCCTGACCCTGCTGCTGACGGCGCTGGCCGGCCTGCTGACGCGCCAGCGCACGCGGGCCTTCACGGAGGTCGCCTCTACCCACGAGGCCTTGCGGCGCAGCGAGGAGCGCTTCCGCGCCGTCTTCAACCAGGCGGCGGTCGGCGTATCCCTGACCGACGTGAAGACCGGCGGGCTGGTCCGCGTCAACCAGAAGTATTGCGACATCCTGGGCTATACGCGGGACGAACTGCTGCGGCTCGATTTCCGGCAACTGACCCATCCGAACGATCTGGCGCGGGATCTCGAGCAGATGCGGCGCGTCCAGGAGGGTGAGATCCGCGAGTTCCGGCTCGAGAAACGCGTCGTGCGCAAGAGCGGCGAGCCGATCTGGGTGGACCTGACCGTATCGCCCATCTGGCAGCCGGGCGAGGCGCCCGACTACCATATCGCCGTCATCCAGGACATCGACGAACGGCGCAGGATGCAGGATGCGATGCGGGACCGGGAACGGCATCTGCGCAGCATCCTCGACCATCTGCCGGTGGGGGTGTGCCTGGTGCGGCACGACGAGCGCATCACGTTCCGCAACCGGCAGTTCGTGCAGATCTTCGGCTACACCGAGCAGGACGTTCCCGACGTGCGGACCTGGTGGGCGCGGATATGCCCCGACCCCGACGTCCGCGAACGGGCGCGCCGGCATTGGTCGCAGCTGTGCGACGCGGCCCGCCGGTCGGGCGAGGGCGTCATCGCGGCGGGCGAATACCGGATCCTGTGCAGCGACGGCAGCCATCGGACGGTCGAGGTCGCCGGTGTCCTGCTGGGCGACGACTATCTGCTGACCCTGGAAGACCTCACTTCGCGCCGGGCGGCCGAAGAGGAGATCAATTACCTGGCCTTCTACGATTCCCTGACCGGGCTGCCCAACCGCCGCCTGCTGCTGGACCGGCTGCAGCAGACCCTGGCGTCCACGGCGCGCCATCAGCGCGCGGGCGCGCTGCTGATGCTGGACCTGGACCACTTCAAGACCCTGAACGAGACCCGGGGCCACGACAGCGGGGACCTGGTGCTGCGCCAGGTGGCCGAACGCCTGCGGGCCTGTCTGCCCGATTCGCAGACCGTGGCCCGGCACGGGGACGATGAATTCGTGGTCGTCCTGGAAGACCTGGGCGCCTCCCCCGAGGAAGCCGCCGCGCAGGCCGAGGAGATCGGCCAGCGCATCCTGACGCTGCTGAGCGCGCCCTACCAGCTGGGCGCGGAACATTACCATGCGACGGTCAGCATGGGGGCGGCGGTGTTCCACGGGCTGGAGCAGGGGGTGGACGAACACCTCAAGCGTGCCGACCTGGCCATGTACCAGGCCAAGGCGGCGGGCCGCAACACCTTGCGCTTCTACGATCCGATCATGCAGGCCGCGGTGCATCGGCGCGCCACGCTGGAACTGGACATGCGCATCGGCCTGGAGCGGGGCCAGTTCGAACTGTTCTACCAGCCGCAGATGGACCGGGACCGCGTCATCGGCTGCGAGGCGCTGCTGCGCTGGCATCATCCCCAGGACGGCTTCGTCTCGCCGGCCGCCTTCATCCCCCTGGCCGAGGAGACCGGCCTGATCCTGCCGCTGGGCGAGTGGGTGCTGCGGACGGCCTGCGAGCAATTGGCCCGCTGGGCGCAGGATCCCGCGTTCGCGCACCTGAGCCTCGCCGTCAACGTCAGTCCGCGCCAGTTCCACCAGCCCGGTTTCGTCGATCAGGCGCTGGCGGCCCTGGCGGGCGCCGGTGCGGACGCCAGCCGGCTCGAGCTCGAACTGACCGAAGGGCTGCTGCTGCAGGACGTCGAGGACACGATCCGCAAGATGGCACAGCTCAAGGGCTATGGCGTGGGCTTTTCCCTGGACGATTTCGGCACCGGCTATTCTTCGCTGGCCTACCTGAAGCGCCTGCCGCTCGACCAGTTGAAGATCGACCAGAGTTTCGTGCGCGACGTGCTGACCGACCCCAACGACGCGGCGATCGCGCGCACCATCGTCGCCCTGGGGATCAGCCTGGGCCTGCGCGTCATCGCCGAAGGCGTGGAAACCGAGGCCCAGCGCGCCTTCCTGGAGCGCCACCACTGCCACGCCTGGCAGGGCTACCTGCTGAGCCGTCCGCTGCCGGTGGCCGAATTCGAGGCGCTGGTGCGGGGACGGGCGGCGCAGGCGAGCGCCCCCGGCGTCCGGGCCTAGCGTTCCGGATCCGTTTTCGTTCCCGCCCCGGACCGTGCGAAAGCGTGGGTCGCGCGCAAATGAAAACAGGCCGGATCCCGTGGGAATCCGGCCTGCGTTCTGAATCTGGTTGCGGGGACAGGATTTGAACCTGTGACCTTCGGGTTATGAGCCCGACGAGCTGCCAGACTGCTCCACCCCGCGTCTGGAAAACAAGACTATAGCAAGTCTGCGAAAATAATGCAAGCAATCCATCGGAGTTCAAGCTAAAATGACGGAAACGGAAATCCTGCGCGTATTGGAAACGGCCTTGCTGTGCGCCGATGCGCCTCTCGCGGTCACCGATCTGCGCAGTCTCTTCGAAGACACGATTTCCGGGGACGACATCCGCCGCCATCTGGCTGCCCTGCAGCTCGACTGGCAGGAACGGGGGCTCGAACTGGTGCAGCTCGCCAGTGGCTGGCGCTTCCAGAGCCGTCCCGACATGCAGCGTTACCTGGGGCGCCTGAACCCCGAAAAACCGCCTCGCTATTCTCGCGCCGTGCTCGAAACGCTCGCCATCATCGCATGGCGGCAGCCCGTGACGCGTGGGGACATCGAGGACATCCGCGGCGTCACGGTCTCGGCCCAGATCATCCGCACCCTCGAAGACCGGGGCTGGATCGAGACCCTGGGCTACCGCGACGCGCCGGGGCGTCCGGCCCTGCTGGGGACGACGCGCCGCTTCCTCGAGGACCTCGGTCTGCGGGCGCTGGACGAACTGCCCGCGCTGGACGCGGACGACTCCGCGGAGGCGCTGGGCGTCCTGGCGTTCGACGCGGCGGACGGGCCGGATGCCGCCACGCCCCCGGATACGGGCGCCGATGCGGAGGGTTCCCCGGCCCCGGAGCCGCTCGAACCGGAAGAATGAAGAACGGAATTTTGCATAGGAGTCACCGAACCCCATGACAGCAGAAACAGAGACGATGCCGCGCGCCGAGACGGGCGCGCCCGAAACGCCGGCCGCCGAGAACCGGCAGGAAAACGGCAAGCCGCGCGGGCGCAAGCTGCGCACGCCGTTTCGTCGCCGCCGTGGGGACGCGCAGCAGGCCGGCGCCGAGGCCCGCGAGGCCGAGTCCGGCGAAGCCATCGACGCGGGCACGGCGGAAGAAGCCGACCGCGCCCTGAACTACCTGAACGACGCGCACCCGACCGCCAAGCGGCTGGACCGCTACCTGAACAGCGACGTCCTGATGCCGAAGCTGCACAAGGTCCTGGCCGACGCGGGCGTGGGCTCCCGGCGCGAAATGGAAGAACTGATCATCGCCGGACGCGTCTCGGTCAATGGCGAGCCCGCCCATGTGGGCCAGCGCATCGGTCCCGACGACAAGGTCCGCGTCAATGGCCGGCTGGTGACGCGCCCCAGGGCGGGCAAGCTGCCCCGCGTCATCCTCTATCACAAGCCGGCCGGCGAGATCGTCAGCCACGACGACCCCGAAGGCCGGGCTTCCGTGTTCGCCCGCCTGCCGCGCATCCGCACCGGCAAGTGGCTGTCCGTGGGACGCCTGGACCTGAACACCGAGGGCCTGCTGATCCTGACGACCTCGGGCGAGCTCGCCAACCGGCTGTCGCACCCGCGCTACGGGTCGGAACGCGAATACGCGGTCCGCGTCCTGGGCGAACTGGGCGAACAGGAACAGGCCCGCCTGACCAGCGGCATCGAACTGGAAGACGGGCCGGCGCAATTCAATTCGCTGGACTACATCGGCGGCGAAGGCAGCAACCGCTGGTACCGGGTCACGCTGAGCGAAGGCCGCAACCGCGAGGTGCGGCGCATGTTCCAGGCGGCGGGGGTGACGGTCAGCCGCCTGATCCGCACCCGTTTCGGCGACGTGATGCTGCCCACCAACCTGCGCCGGGGTCGCTGGGACGAACTGGACTCCGACTTGGTCGGGGCGCTGATGGTCCAGCTGGGCCTGCTGCGCGGCGGCGACGAGGACGACAGCCAGTCGGAACGCCAGCCCCTGTCGCACGCCAGCGCCCTGCCGCCGGGATTCGGCACGCCGGGCCAGAACGGCCAGAACGGTGCGCGCCTGAACCGCCGGGGGAAAGTGTCGGGCGGCCGCAGGGGCGGCATCGATCCGTTCACGACCGGGCTGCTCATCAGCGGCGGGCTGGCCAACGGCCACCCGGATGGCGGCAAACCGGATGGCGGCAAGCCCCGCCAGTCCGCCAAGCACGGCCGCAAGCCGGCCAAATCCCAGGCCCATGCCCGGAGCTTCGAGGCGCCGGAAGGGCACGCCGAAGGCAGGCCCGCGTCGAGCCGGCCGGCCCGGCCGGGGAAGCCGGGCAAGGCCGCCGGCAAGCCGACGGGGAAACCCGCCGGCAAGCCGGCCCGCTCCGGCAAGCCCGGCGGGGGCAAGCATGCCCAGGGCGGGGCGGGGCAACCCCAGGCCGATGGGGCCGCCACGTCGCCGCGCCCGCCCAAGGCCGCCCAGAAGCCCAGCCGCAAGCCAGGCAACAAGGCGCCTCGCAAGCAGGCGGGCGGGGGGGGCGAGCGCCAGCCCCGCGGCGCCCATGCGCACGAGTCCCGCCTGGGTTTCCTGGGCCGAGGCCGCTGACCGCCGCAGGAACCCCGGCCGTGCGCCGGGGTCTGGCGGAAAAATGGTCTTGGGGCAAAGAAATGCTGTTATAATGTAAGGCTTTACAGCACCTTTGTGCTGTGTCCACCGGGGGTTTGCCGTTCGCATCGCGCCGTATTTCGCGCATGCGGGTTCCCGGCATCGCATGCGCCAGGCGCATCGCGGGCCGGCGCGGGCGGGCCGCCGGCGGTTCCTGAACGGGCTTCGGGTTTCCCGGGGCGAACAAAGGGCTGCGGGACAGCCCCTTTTTTTTGGATTCTATGGCGGATATCTTGACGGTCGCCCAGCAGGCCCTGCTGGGTTTCGATGTGGAACTGGTCGATGTGGAACGCGCGCCCCTGGGGCTTTTGCGTGTGGTGATCGATCGTCCCGAAGGGGTGCGCATCGAGGACTGCGAGCAGGTTTCCCGCCAGTTGTCGCATGTGTTCGAAGTCGAAAACATCGACTACAAGCGCCTGGAGGTCAGCTCCCCCGGCGTGGACCGGCCCCTGCGCCGCCCGGCGGACTTCGTCCGCTTCGCCGGCGAGCGCATCGAACTGCGCCTGCACGAGCCGGTCGAATCCCGCAAGACCTTCACCGGCATCCTGCGGGCCAGCGGGGATGAACCGCCCGTGCTCAGCCTGGACTGGGAAGACCCGTCCGGCCAGCCACGGACGCTGCCGTTTTCTTTTGACGATGTGGACCGGGCCCGGCTGGACCCCGTTCTCGATTTCAAGGGTAAGAAGCGATGAGTCGCGAAATTCTGCTGTTGGTCGACGCCCTGGCGCGTGAAAAAAACGTCGAACGCGATGTCGTGTTCGGCGCTCTCGAAAACGCGCTGGCCTCGGCCATGAAAAAGCGGTTCAAGGAAGACGTGGACATCCGCGTGGCCATCGATCGCCAGACCGGCGAGCACGAAGGTTTCCGCCGCTGGCTGGTCGTGCCCGACGAGGCCGGCCTGCAGGAACCCGACGCCCAGGAACTCTATACCGACGCCCAGGACATCGTGCCGGGCATCGAGATTGGCGAATACATCGAGGAACCCCTCGAGCCCATCGAATTCGGCCGCATCGGCGCGCAGGCCGCCAAGCAGGCGATCCTCCAGAGGATCCGCGACGCCGAGCGCGAGCAGGTGCTCAACGACTTCCTTGACCGGGGCGAGACCATCGTGTCCGGCACGGTCAAGCGCCTGGACAAGGGCGACGCCATCATCGAGATCGGCAAGGTCGAGGCCCGCCTGCCGCGCACCGAGATGATCCCCAAGGAAAACATCCGCGCCGGCGACCGCGTGCGCGCCTACGTCCTGAAGGTCGACCACGCCGCGCGCGGCCAGCAGGTCATCCTGTCGCGCACCTCGCCCGACTTCATCCGCGAACTGTTCGAAAACGAAGTCCCCGAGATCGAGCAGGGCCTGCTCGAAATCAAGGCGGCGGCCCGCGACCCGGGCGTGCGTGCCAAGATCGCCGTGGTGGCGTACGATAAGCGGATCGATCCGATCGGCACCTGCGTCGGGATGCGCGGCTCGCGCGTCACGGCCGTGCGCAACGAACTGGGCGGCGAACAGGTGGACATCGTCCTGTGGGCCGACGATCCGGCGGAATTCGTGATCGGCGCGCTGGCGCCGGCGCACGTCGAATCCATCCTCGTGGACGAGGACAAGCACGCCATGGACGTGGTGGTCGACGAGGAAAACCTGCCCAAGGCCATCGGCGCGCGCGGGCAGAACGTCCGCCTGGCGTCCGAACTGACCGGCTGGCAGATCAACATCATGACGCCCGAGGAAAGCCAGAGCCGCCAGGATGCCGAGCGCACCGCCCTGCGTCATACCTTCATCACGAAGCTCGACGTGGACGAGGAAGTCGCCGACATCCTGATCGACGAGGGCTTCACCGGCCTCGAGGAAATCGCCTACGTGCCCCTGCAGGAACTGCTGGACATCGAGGCCTTCGACGAGGAAACCGTCAATGAACTGCGCACGCGTGCGCGCAATGCCCTGCTGACCGAGGCCATCGCCCAGGAAGAACGCGTGCAGACCGCCCGCGACCTGCTGGAGATCCAGGGGATGGATGCCGCCCTGGTGGCGAAGCTGGCCGAAAACGGCATCACCACGCTGGACGACCTGGCCGAACTGGCCGCGGACGAACTGGCCGAACTGACCGGGCTGCCCGAGGACACCGCCAGCGACATGATCATGCAGGCGCGGGCCCACTGGTTCGAGGACGACGAGGCCTGACCGCTCCGTCGCATCGAACCGCGCCGCCCTTCAACGTAGTCAAAGAGAGAGTCGAATGCCGAGTAACACCGTCGCCCAATTCGCCGAAGAACTGAACATGCCCGCCAACGTCCTGCTGGATCACTTCCGCTCGGCCGGCGTCGAGCTGGATTCGGTGAACGCCGACGTGACCGAAGCAGACAAGAGCGCCCTGCTCGAATCCCTGCGGCGTTCGCACGGCTCCGACACGGGCAAGAAGGTCGTGCTGACGCGCCGCAAGACGTCGGAAATCCACCAGGCCGACAGTTCCGGCCGTTCGCGCACGATCCAGGTCGAGGTCCGCAAGAAGCGCGTGCTGGTCAAGCGCGACCGTTCCGAACTGGTCGAGGCCGCCCGCGCCGAGGCCGCCGCCCAGGCCGCCGCGGCCGCGGCAGCCGCTCCGGCGGCCGCCGAACCGCCCGCGTCCCAGCCCGAGCCCGTCCAGGCGCCGTCGGCCCCGGTCGCGGCCGAGCCGGCCCCCGAGACCCGTCCCGCCGAAGCCACGCGCGCCGACGCCGCCGCGCCCGAGACGGCGCCGGCCGCGCCCCAGGCGCCGGCGGTCGCGGAAACGCCCGCGCCCGCGGCGGACGAGGCCCCCGCGCAGAAAGAACCCGCCGAGGCCGCCGCCTCGGCCGAAACCAAGCAGGACACCGTGAGCGAAACCCCTGTCGCCGAACCCGTGACCGAGGCGCCCGCCGCGTCCGAACCGGTTCAGGCCGCCGAACCGGCGCCGCGCGCCGAACCCGCGCCCGCGTCCTCCGCGCCGGTGTCCGCGCCCCAGGCCACGCCGGGCAAGGCCCGCCGCGCCCCGGCCGACGCCGACCGCGAACGCGCCCGCCGCGCCGCCGAGGCCGAGGCCGCCGCCCTGCGCGAGATGATGCGCCAGCCGCGCAAGGTCCTGCGCGCGCCCGAACCCGAGGAAGCGCCCACCACCGGCACGCTGCACAAGCCCGCCGGCACCAAGACCACCACCGTCAAGAAGGAATCCGAGGGCAAGAAGGTCATCAAGACCGCCGACGTGTCCTCGAGCTGGTCCAACGACGGCCGCAAGAAGCCTTCCAAGGCCGAGACGCTGTCGCCCGGCGCCGGGCGCGACGCCTGGCGCGCGGGCGGCAAGGCCGGCGGCCGGGGCGGCAAGGGCGCGCGCGGCAAGGGCCGCCGCCAGGCCGAGCACCAGGAACCGATGCAGGCCGAATTCATCGCGCGTGAAATCCACGTGCCGGAAACGATTTCCGTCGCTGACCTGGCCCACAAGATGTCCGTGAAGGCGGCCGAGGTCATCAAGCACCTGATGAAGCTGGGCCAGATGGTCACCATCAACCAGATCCTGGACCAGGAAACGGCCATGATCGTGGTCGAGGAACTCGGCCATACCGCCATCGCCGCGAAGCTGGACGACCCGGAAGCCTTCCTGGCCGACACCGAGACGACCGACGAGGCCGAGGCCCTGCCGCGCGCCCCGGTCGTCACCGTCATGGGCCACGTCGACCACGGCAAGACCTCGCTGCTGGACTACATCCGCCGCACCAAGGTCGCCACCGGCGAAGCCGGCGGCATCACCCAGCACATCGGCGCCTACAGCGTCAAGACCGATCGCGGCGTGGTGGCCTTCCTGGACACCCCGGGCCACGAGGCCTTCACGGCCATGCGCGCCCGCGGCGCCCAGGCCACCGATATCGCCATCCTGGTGGTGGCGGCGGATGACGGCGTCATGCCGCAAACGCGTGAGGCAATTGCCCACGCCCGCGCCGCCCGCGTCCCCATCGTCGTCGCCGTCAACAAGGTCGACAAGGCCAATGCCAACATCGACCGCGTCAAACAGCAGTTGGCCGACATAGGTCTGCAGTCCGATGATTGGGGCGGCGATACGACCGTTGTACCCATCTCGGCCAAAAAGAAGCTCAATATCGAGGAGCTGCTCGAAAACGTCCTCCTGGTAGCGGACGTCATGAACCTGAAGGCCAATCCTGAGG
>JACDJC010000055.1_pt1 | contig 138882 bp, 126 predicted proteins | sample 7454191 | NCBI WGS metagenome assembly JACDJC01 (sample SAMN14253291, study PRJNA609438) | sludge metagenome | isolation source: sludge after 25d culture with pyrite and EDTA | collected 2018-12-20 | reverse complement strand
CCTCGCGGCTTGCAAGCCGCTCCGATTCGCCAGGCACGGGACAGTCCGCAGGGACTTCTCAAGCCGGGATATCTCTCCACCTCGCGGCTTGCAAGCCGCTCCGATTCGCCAGGCACGGGACAGTCCGCAGGGACTTCTCAAGCCGGGATATCTCTCCACCTCGCGGCTTGCAAGCCGCTCCGATTCGCCAGGCACGGGACAGTCCGCAGGGACTGTCCCGTGTCCAGGCTCATCCCCCCACCGCTGCCGAGATGCGTCGGGCGGCGGCGCGCAGCGCCTCGGCGGCGGGGCTGTCGGGGTCGGCGCGCAGGGACGCGGCGTGCCCCACCAGCGTCAGGGCCAGCAGCAGGTGGCCCTGCGCGTCGAACACCGGCACACTGATCGCGTTGATGCCCGGGACGTGTTCGCCTTCCACCATCGCCAGGCCGCGCGCGCGGATGTCGCGCCGCGCGGCGGCGGGAAGCCGCCGGGACGGCGGATCCTGCCAGGCGGCGAAGACGCGCCCCGTGGCCGAGGACTCCAGATCGAAGAGGGCGCCTTCGGCCACGCCGACGGACACCCCCCGGCCGGGCTGGCAGACCCGGACGGCGGTCACCCCGCCCTGTCCGCACACCGCGACGAAGCAGGTTTCCCCCAGCGCCTGCGCCAGCGCGCGGGCCTCTTCCCCCGCCAGCCGCAGGGGATCCTGGCGCGACAGCCAGGACAGCGCCAGGTCGCGCACGGCGGGACCGACGTCGTACTGGCCCGTGCGCGCGTCCTGGCTGACCCAGCCGGCGCGCGCCAGGCTGACCAGATAGCGGTAGGCCTTGGCCCGGTGCATCCCCGCCCGCCGGGCCAGGTCCGACAGGCCGCACGGCGCGCCCCCGTCCGCCAGCCGCCGGAACAGGTCCAGCCCCACCTCCACCGACTGGATGCCCGGCACGTCGCCGGACCGGTCGCCCGCGTCGGCAGAAGCCGGGCCGATCGATTCATGGGGAAAAACTGTTGGACGCATCGTGTCTCAGGCCTTAGATTGATTGTGTTGTTTCAATAATAACGCTGTTAATCATTATATAACACTTTCATTGGAGACCCCTGATGAAGAACCCGATCACCTTTCCCAAGGCCGAAGGCATCCATACCCGCCAGGCCCACTGCGACATCCCCGACGGCCTGTACGAACGCGAACACGGCCGCAACGGCTTCTTCGGCCCGGCCAGCCACATCCTGCACACGCACAAGCCCACCGGCTGGACGAAATGGGAAGGCCCCATGGAGCTCACCCTGCTGGACCTGAACCGCCTGGACGACAGCGCCCCCTGCCCCTGGAAGGCGCGGCGCTTCATGCACAACGGCCAGACCCAGGTCTGTTTCTGGAAATTCGACGTCTCCATGCCGGACCTGGCGCGCAACGGCGACGGCGACATGATCCTGTTCTTCCACCGGGGCGAGGGCGAGTTCTTCTGCGACTACGGCCACATGAGCTACCGCGAGGGCGACTACATCAACATCCCGCGCGGCACGACCTGGCGCCTGGAAACATCGGTGCGCAACGAGGTCCTGACGATCGAGGCCACCGAGGACCTGTTCCAGCTGCCGGAACGCGGCATCACCGGCCGCCACGCGCAGTTCGACCTGGCCGTGCTGGACACGCCGAAGATCGACGAGGCCTACAAGGCCCAGTACGGCGAGCACGAGACCCGCGTGCGCGCCAAGCGCCGCCAGCAGGTCACGACGGTGACCTTCCCCTACAATTTCCTGGACACGGCCGGCTGGCACGGCGACTGCGTGCCGGTGAAGCTGAACTGGCGCGACATCCGCGAGCTGCTGTCGGACCGCTACCACCTGCCGCCGACGGTGCACGCGACCTTCCTGTCGAACACCATCATCGTCTGCACGTTCGCGCCGCGCCCCATCGAAAGCGACCCGGGCGCGCTGAAGGTGCCCTTCTATCACAACAACGACGAGTTCGACGAGTCGATCTTCTACCACCAGGGCAATTTCTTCAGCCGCGACAACATCAAGCCGGGCATGTTCACGCTGCATCCCTCGGGCTTCCACCACGGCCCCCACCCCAAGGCCTTCGCGGCCGCGGCGGCCAACAACAAGGGCGAACGCAAGTACACCGACGAGGTCGCGGTGATGATCGATTCGCGCTATCCGCTGGAACTGGATACCTTGCCCGAAGGGGTCAAGGTGCCGGGGTATCTGGATTCGTGGAAGGAGTGAAGCAGATCCCCCGCTCCCGTCGTTCAGAAAAGATCGAGGGGAGTCGGGTGGGGGGCATGGCGCAACCGTATGAGGCGCCGGCGGCTTCCGAAGGGAGAGCGGGAAACAAGGCGGGCACTGTCTGAGGCCGCAGGCCGAGTTTGCCCGCCGCCCGCTCGGACGAGGAAGGGCCGGGCAGTCCGACCGCAGGGAGGACCGCCGAGTCGGGCGGCGCCATGCCCCCCACTCGGCTCCCCGTCTTAAGAGCTCAAACTTGCCGCTTGGCCGGATCGAAGTGCTTCTTCAGCCCCTGCCAGCAGCGGTAGTATTCCCGCTGCCGCTGCGGGGATTCCAGGGCCTGGCGCGTGGCCTGGATCGCCACCGGCGTCTCGAACATGAACGCCATGGTGTCGGCGACATAGTCGGGCCGGGACGTGTCCGCCGCGCTGGCCTTGGCGAAGGTCTCGGCGTCGGGGCCGTGGCCCGTCATGGTGTTGTGCAGCGAGGCGCCGCCGGGCTGGAAGCCTTCCGCCTTGGCGTCGTAGCGGCCGTGCACCAGCCCCATGAATTCGCCCGCCAGGTTGCGGTGGAACCAGGGCGGCCGGAACGTATCCCGCATCGCCAGGATGCGCGGGGCGAAGGCGACGAAGTCGATGGTGTCCACGCCCGGCACGGCGCTGGGCGCGTGCAGCACCAGGAAGATCGACGGATCCGGATGATCGTACGTGATCGAGCCGATCGCGTTGAAGCGGCGCAGGTCGTATTTGTACGGCGTGTCGTTGCCGTGCCAGGCCACCACGTCCAGGGGCGAATGGTCCATGCGGGCGCTCCAGAAACGCCCCTGGAATTTCGCCAGCAGTTCGAAGTCGCCCTCGACGTCCTCGTAGGCGGCCACAGGCGCCAGGAAGTCGCGCGGGTTGGCCAGGCCATTCGAGCCGATCACGCCCAGGTCCGGCAGCCGGAAATGCGCGCCGGGGTTCTCGCACACGTAGCCGCGCGCCGTGCCGTCGGGCAGGCGGACCTGGAAGCGCACGCCGCGCGGGATGACCACGATTTCCTGGGGCTCGACCCGCAGCACGCCCAGTTCGGTCGCCAGCTCCAGGCGGCCCTGCTGCGGCACGATCAGCAGTTCGCCGTCGGCGTCGTAGAAATAGCGGTCCCGCATCGAGCGGTTGGCGGCGTACAGGTGGATGCCGCAGCCGGCGTTGCCGCCCATGGTCACCATGCCGTCCACGAAATCCGTGGCCGCGTCGTCTCCGGGCAGCGGCAGGGGATCCCAGCGCAGCGGATCCGGCGGCGTGGGGACTTCGTCGTAGCGGCTCAGCCAGCGCGCGCCCGCGGGGGACGGCTCGAACGGCCCGTGCGTGGCCGCCGGCCGGATGCGGTACAGCCAGGACCGCCGGTTGGCGTGGCGCGGCGCCGTGAACGCCGTGCCCGACAATTGTTCGGCATACAGGCCGTAGGGGGCCCGCTGGGGTGAATTGCGCCCCGCCGGCAGCGCGCCGGGCAGGGCCTCGGTGGCGAATTCGTTGCCGAATCCGCTCTGGTATTCCAAGGAGGGTGTCGTGCTCATGATGATTTCCTGAAAAACCCGGCCGGCCGCCTCACGCGCGCCGGGCCGGCGGGGCCGCGTCCCGCGTCCGCGGGCGGCGTCCCGTCATTCGGCGTCCGGTTGCGCATCCGGACGCGCGGCCTGGAAGGCCGGCAGCGATTCGCAATGCGCCGCGATCCGCTCGATCGTCGGAAAGGCCGACAGATCCACATCATAGCGGCGCGCGTTGTAGACCTGGGGCACCAGGCAGCAGTCGGCCAGACCCGGTTCGTCGCCATGGCAGCAGCGTCCCGTCGCGGGCGACCGCAGCTGGGCCTCCAGCGAACGGAAGCCCAGTTCCACCCAGTGCCGGTACCAGTCGTCGCGGGCGGACTGCTCGACCTTCAGTTCGTGCGCCAGCCAGCGCAGGACGCGCAGGTTGTTCAGGGGATGGATGTCGCAGGCGACGTGCAGCGCCAGGGCGCGCACCCGGGCCCGGCCCGGCGCGTCGGCCGGCAGCAGGGTGGCGGGACCGTGCGTCTCGTCCAGGTATTCCATGATCGCCAGGGACTGGGTCAGGATCCGGCCGCCCTCGTCCAGCGCCGGCACCAGGCCCTCCGGGTTGCGGCGCCGGTAGTCGTCCCCCAGCTGCTCGCCGCCATGGCGCAGCAGGTGCACGGGCACGATCCGGTAGTCCAGGCCCTTCAGGCCCAGCGCGATGCGAACGCGGTAGGCCGCCGAACTGCGGAAATAGGAATAGAGCTCCAGCATGGGATCAGGCCCCCGCGCGGCGCTCGACCGTCTGCTCGATGGCGCCGAAGATGTCCTCGCCCCGGGCGTCGCTCATATGGATGCGCACCCGGTCGCCGAAACGCATGAAGGGCGTGACCGGGGCGCCGCTCTCGATGGTCTCGTACATGCGGACCTCGGCGATGCAGCAGTAGCCCACGCCGCCGTTGCGGATGCTGGAGCCGTGCAGCCCCCCCTGCTTGTTGGACACCGTGCCCGAGCCGACGATCGTCCCGGCCGCCAGCCGGCGCGTGCGCGCGGCGTGTGCCACCAATTGAGGAAAGTCGAACGTCATGTCCTGCCCCGCGTTCGGGCAGCCGAAGGGCTCGCCGTTCAGCTCGACTCGCAGCGGCAGGTGGACCTTGCCGTCGCGCCAGGCCGGGCCCAGTTCGTCGGGGGTGACGGCGACCGGGGAAAACGCGCTGGCCGGCTTGGACTGGAAAAAGCCGAAGCCCTTGGCCAGTTCCCCGGGGATCAGTCCCCGCAGGGACACGTCGTTGACCAGCATCAGCAGGCGGATCGCGCCGGCGGCGTCCGCCGGGCTCGCGCCCATGGGCACGTCGCCCGTGACGATGGCGACCTCGGCCTCCATGTCGATGCCCCAGTCCTCCGTGTCGGCAACGATGGGATCCCGGGGCCCGATGAAGCTGTCCGAGCCCCCCTGGTACATCAGGGGATCGGTGAAGAAGGATTCCGGCACCTGGCTGTTGCGGGCGCGGCGCACCAGTTCCACGTGGTTCAGGTAGGCCGAGCCGTCCGCCCACTGGTAGGCGCGCGGCAGCGGCGAATGGCAGGCCGCCGGATCGAAGGGGCGGGCCGCCCCGTCCTGGCCCGAGTTGAGCCGGTCGTAGGCCGCGCGCAGGCCCGGCAGGCAGGCATCCCAGTCGTCCAGCGCCGCCTGCAGGGTGGGCGCGATCTCGGGCACGGCGACGCATTGCGCCAGATCCCGCGACACGACGACCAGGCGGCCGTCGCGCGACTCGTTTTTCAAGGTGGCAAGCTTCATGGGGACTCCGCGCGAATGCTGACTTACTTCAGTTCGGCCTGGACCTGGTCGAACAGATCCTGGCCCACGCTGGGGATGAACATCTTCCACACCGGCTGGACGCGCTCGCGCATGCGGTCGTGCTCGGCATCGCTGACCTCGTTGATCTCCATGCCGTGCTTGGCCATGGTTTCCTTGGCCGACTGGGCCTGGGCGCGCGCCACCTGGCGCTGGTAGGTGCGGGCCTCGACGGCGGAATCCTTCAGGATCTTCTGCTGGTCCGGCGTGAGCTTGTCCCAGAAGGCCTTGGACACCAGCGGGATGAAGGCGCCGTAGCTGTGGCGCGTGATGGACAGGTACTTCTGCACTTCGTAGAGCTTGAGCGCGGCGATCACGGCGTTGGGCGTACCCTGGCCGTCGATGGTGCGGGTCTCCAGCGCGGTATAGAGCTCGGGCACCGCCAGCGGCACCGGATTGGCGCCCAGGGCCTTGATGGTTTCCTGGGTGATCTTCGCCTGGATCGAGCGGAACTTCAGGCCTTCGAAGTCCTCGGCCTTGGCGATCGGATGCTTGCTGTTGGTGGCGTTGAAAAAGCCGTTTTCCCAATACGCCAGACCCACCAGGCCGTGCGCGGGCAGAGTCTCCAGCAACTTCTGGCCCACCGGGCCGTCCAGCACTTTTTCCGCCTGTTCGCTGTTCTTGAACAGGAAGGGGAAATCCAGGATCTCGTAGGCCTTGACCATGCCGGTCAGGGTGGTGGTCTGGGGCACGGTGAATTCGATCGTGCCGCCCTGCAGGGCGGAGGTCACCTGCACGTCGTTGCCCAGCGCGCCGCTGTAGTAGGGCTTGATGTCGATCTCGCCGTGGCTCTTGGCCTTGACCAGTTCGACGAACTTGGCCACGCCCTGGCCCTGGTGGGATTTTTCCGGCAGGGTCACGGCGAATTTCGCGGTGACGGCCGCCCAGGCGGAGCCGGACAGCGACGCGGCCAGCAGGCCGACGAGCAGGGTGGTGCGGATTTTCATGGAATGTCTCCTTGGGTGGAATCGGACGGGGCGCCGGCCGCTATCGCCACCATTGGGCGGGCACGGTCACCAGTTCGGGGAACAGGATCAGGGCGATCAGCAGCGAGACCAGGGCCAGCAGGAACGGCCCGATGCCGCGCGTGGCCTGGGCCATGGACACCTTGCCCACGGAGCTGACGACGTTCAGCACCACGCCCACGGGCGGAGTGATCATGCCGATCGAGCAGTTCATGATGAAGATCACGCCGAAATAGACGGGATCGATGTCGGCCGCCTGCACGATCGGCAGGAAGACCGGCGTGAAGATCAGCACGATGGGGATGAAGTCCAGCACCATGCCGGCGAAGAACACCACGACCATCATGGCGGCCATCAGGACCATCGGATGATCCGACAGCCCCTGCAGCCAGCCGCCCACCTGGCCGGAGATGTCGGTGATGGTGATCATGTAGGACGCGACCATCGCCAGCGCGGCCAGCAGCAGCACGACCGAGGTCGTCTGCGCCGTGGACAGCAGGCATTCGTAGACCTTGCGCCAGTTCAGTTCCCGGTACACCACCAGGCCGACGAACAGCGCGTAGGCGGCCGCCACCACGGCGGACTCGGTCGGCGTGAAGATCCCGAAGCGCAGGCCGCCGATGATGATGACCGGCAGCATCAGCGCCCAGCCGCCCCGTCCCAGCAGGCGCAGCCGCTGCACCCAGGGCACGCGGGGCGTCAGCGCCGCCTTCTGCCGCCGGGCGACGAACCACCAGGCCACGGTCAGGAACAGCCCCATCAGGACGCCGGGCACGATCCCGGCCAGGAACAGGCGCGTGATCGACACGTTGGCCACCACGCCGAAGATCAGGAAGCCGATCGAGGGCGGGATGACCGGCGCGATGATGCCGCTGGCGGCCATCAGGCCGCAGGCGCGCGCGGGGTCGTAGCCGGCCTGGCGCATCATGGGCACCAGGATCGCCGCCAGCGCCGCCGTGTCCGCCACGGCGGACCCCGACAGGCTGGCGAGCAGGATGCCGGCGCAGATCGCCACGTAGCCCAGGCCGCCGCGCAGGTGTCCGACGAAGGCGCTGGCCATGTCGACGATGCGCCTGGACAGCCCGCCCGCGTTCATGAATTCGCCCGCCAGGATGAAGAACGGCACGGCCATCAGCACGAAATTGTCGGCTCCGGAAATGGCGTTCTGCACCACGATCTGGGCGTCGAACTGCCCGGTCAGCAGCATCAGCGCCACCCCGGCGAACATCAGGGCGAAGGCGATCGGCAGGCCCAGGGCGATCAGGCCCAGCAGCGAGCCCAGGAAGACGAGCGCGGTCATTGGCGGCCTCCCTTCGGGTGCTCCACGTCGCGGCCTGCGGGCCGCTCCGATTCGTCGATGCGCTCGGCCAGTCCTTCGATGCGGTCGGCCAGGTCTTCGGTCAGGCCGTCGTCGATGCCGATCAGCGCCCGGCGGATGTTGTTGCAGACCGGAAAGATCAGCGCCACCCCGAACACCAGCGCCGTCCCGTACAGCCAGGCGTAGGAAATGCCCAGGACCGGGTAGGTGTTGCCCAGGTTGATCAGGGTCTGGCGCCAGCCGCCGACGATGAAGATCCCGCAGCCGGCCAGGATCAGCGCGCCGGTGAAGACCACCAGCGCCCGGCGCGCGCGGGGCCCGACGGCCCGCTGCAGCGTGTCGAAGCCGATGTGGATGCGCCGCGCCGAGGCCAGGACCGCGCCCATGAAGATCAGCCAGACGAACAGCAGGCGCGACAGTTCCTCGGAAATGGCGATGCCCGAGTTGAAGGCGTAGCGCAGCACGACGTTGCCGAAGACCAGGATGCCCATGATCGCCAGGCAGGTGACGATCAGGATCTCGAAGCCCCGGACGATCAGGCGGGAAGCATGATGGATCATCGGCGGTCACCGCGCGAGGGAATGGGCATGGCCTTGTCTCCGGTCCGGATGCGGATGCCGGCACGGCGCCGCCGGCGCATCCTTGTGATTGATGTCCCATTAGACGCAGTTTCCAGCTATCATTCAAACAGTTTTTATTCATCGATTCATAGGGTGATCCGATGGAAGTCACACTGCGCCAACTGCGCGCCTTCACGGCGCTGGCCCGCACCGGGGGCTTCACCCGGGCGGCGGAATCCCTGCACATCACCCAGTCGGCCCTGAGCGGCCTGATCAAGGAACTGGAATCCCAGCTGGGCGTGCGCCTGGTGGACCGCAACACCCGGCGCATCCAGCTGTCGGAGGTCGGGCGCGAATTCCATTCCGTCGCCACCCGCATCCTGCGCGACCTGGACGGCGCGCTGGAGAACATCGACAACCTCAAGCGCCTACGGCGCGGCATCGTGCGCATCGCCGCCCCCCAGCTGATGGCCAGCACCCTGATCCCGGAGGTCATCGCCAGCTTCCGCCGGGAACATCCCGACATCCAGGTCCACCTGCTGGACTGCGCCGTCGAAAACGCCATCACCCAGGCGGTGCGCGGCGAAGTGGACATCAGCATCGGCCCCCACCGCGAAGGGCTGGCCGAACTGGCGGCCGACCCCCTGTTCGACCTGCCCTTCATGGCCGTGTTCCCGCCCGGCCATCCGCTGGAATCGCTCAAGCGCATCCGCTGGACCGACCTGGTGCGCTACCCCCTGATCGCCCTCCAGGGCCAGTTCACCGACCGGCTGGCGCTGGACCTGTACCGGATGGCCGACATCCCCGCCATCCATCCCAGCCACGAAGTGGCCTTCATGAGCACCGCGCTGAGCATGGTCAGCGCGGGCCTGGGCGTGACGGCGGGCCTGCCCTACGCGCAGACCCTGGTGGACCTGTACGGCCTGCGCATGCGTCCGCTGCAGGACCCGGTGATCCGCCGCCAGTTCTTCATCTACAGCCGCCTGCACGCCAGCCCGCCGCCGGCCACCCAGGCCTTCGTGCGGCACCTGCACGAGCACGTGGGCGAACGGGACTGGGGGAATCCAGGATAAGCCGCGGTTTCTCCCTCGAGACCGCCGGATCGGGGCTGCCGGGCCACCCTATAATCAAACCCCGGCCGATCGGCATGAGACTGGAAACGCCGATGAAAACCCACTTCCGCTCCATCCGCGCGCGCGCCTGCCTGTGCTTCTGCCTGGGATCGGCCTGCCTCTCGCCGCCCGCTTCCGGAGCCACCACGCTGACGGTCGGCATCAGCGACATGGGCTCGCTGCTGTCGGCCGCGCCCAACGGACAGCCCGACGGCGTCCTGGGCAACCTCCTGGTCGAGATCGCGCGCCAGGAACACTGGACGCTGAAGACCGAACTCTGCGCCTGGCAGGACTGCCTGCGCAAGCTCCGGGACGGCGACATCGACCTGCTGCCCGCCGTTTCCCTGACGCCCGACCGCACGGCCTTCCTGGACTACCACCAGACCCCCGCCCTGCAGACCTGGACCCAGGTCTACATCCGCCCGGGCGAGGGCATCCGCACCATCGAGGACCTGAACGGGCGGCGGCTGGTCACGCTGGCCGGCTCGATCGAATACAGCTACCTGGAAACCCTGCTGCCCAGCCTCGGCGTCCGGACCCGCCTGATGCCGGCGGAAACGTTGACCGAGGGCTTCCAGCAGGTGCAGGCGGGCCAGGCCGACGCCGTCGCCTCCGACTTCTTCTTCGGCAACGCCACCGCGCCGCAGTACGGCCTGGCGGCCACGCCCATCATCTTCCTGCCCTCCGGGCTCTATTACGCCACGCCGAAGGGCCGCAACGCCGCCGTCCTGCGGGCGATCGACCGCCACCTGGGCGTCTGGAAGGCCGACTCGGACTCCGTGTACTACCGCATCCTGACCCGCTGGGACAGTCCCAGGATGCGCCCCGCCGACACGGACGGGGCGCCCGGATACGGGCCGGCGGTCCTGGCGGCCGCCGCCCTGGTCGCCCTGATCGCGCTGGCCTGCGCCGGATGCACCCGGTACCGGGCGCGCCGCCAGGCGCGGCGCCTGCGGACGGCCGAGCACCGCCTGGCCGCCGTGCTCGACCAGATCGACGACCTGGTCTGCATCGAGGACGGCGACCGGCGCTGCCGATACGCCAACCGGCCATTCCGCGAATTCTTCGACCTGCCCGCCGCCGCGCCGCCGGAAACGCCCGACCCGGACGCGGACCTCGATCCCCCACACGCCGGCGGCATCACGGCCGCTGACCTCCCGGCGCTGGAACGGGGCGAACGCATCGTCGCCCAGGAACAGCGGCCATCCCCCCGGACGGGCCGCACCCACACGTTCCAGTCGGTCAAGCTGCCGCTGCGCGATCCGGACGGCGAGGCCGGGGTGTTCTGCACCATCCTGACCGACATCACCGCCCGCATGCAGGCCGAGGAACTGGCCCGCCACAACGCATTCCACGACCCCTTGACCGGATTGCCCAACCGCATCCTGCTGCTGGACCGGCTGGAACAGACGCTGCCCGGCGCGCGGCCCGAGGCGGGCTGCAGCGCCGTGCTGATCCTGGACCTGGACGGCTTCAAGAAGCTCAACGACAGCCGCAGCCACGCCATCGGGGACCTGGTCCTGCGCGAGGTGGCGCGCCGCCTGCGGGAGCACACGCTCGACCGGGACATGGTCTCGCGCGTCAGCGGAGACGAGTTCATGGTGCTGCTCACCCAGTTGGGCGCGGATCCCGGGACTGGCGCCCAACGGGCGCTGAAGATCGCGGAAAGGCTCCGGCTCGTCCTGGCCTCGACGCCGCTGGAACCCGGCGAGCAGGCCTGCGTCTTCACCGCCAGCATCGGCCTGACCCTGCTGCATGCCGGCGGCGCCACGGCCGGCGACGCCATCCGCGAGGCCGACCTGGCCATGCAGCGCGCCAGGCAGCTGGGCGGCAACCGGACCGTCTTCTACGATCACACGCTGCAGACCGAATTCGAGCAGCGCCTGTGGATGGAAAAGGACCTGACCCTGGCATTGAACACCAGCCAGCTGGCCATGCATATCCAGCCCCAGTACGCGCGGGACGGCCGGGTCACGGGCGCGGAACTGCTGGCGCGCTGGACGCACCCCGGCAAAGGCCCGGTCTCGCCCGCCCTGTTCGTGCCCCTGGCCGAGGAGACCAGCCTCATCAACCACCTGACCTATTGGTCGCTGGACGTGGCCTGCCAGGCCCTGCTGGACCTGCAGGGCCTGGACGAGACCTATCCGGTTTCCGTCAACATCAGCCCCAAGGTCCTGATGGACCCGGGGTTCGGCGAGGCCGTGCGCGGCCTGCTGAAACGCACCGGCGCGCCCGGCAACCGGCTGATCTTCGAAATCACCGAAGGCGTCTGGATCCAGGACGTCGAGGCCACGGCGCGGCGCATGCGTGAACTCAACCGCCTGGGCATCCGCTTTTCCATCGACGATTTCGGCACCGGCTATTCCAACCTGTCCAGCCTGATGCGCCTGCCGATCTTCGAGCTGAAGATCGACAAGAGCCTGATCCGCAACCTGCCCGACGACCCGGACAGCATCGCCATCGCCCGGCTGATCCTGGCCATGGCCGGACAACTGGACTTCTGGGTCGTCGCCGAAGGCGTGGAAGACGAACCCCAGGCCGACTTCCTGGCCCGGCATGGCTGCGGCGCGATGCAGGGATACCTGTTCGCGCGGCCCATGCCGATCGGCGACTGGCTGAACACCGCGCGCCGGCGGCGGGAGCGGCCCGGAAGCTGAGGACCGGCGGCGACCGCGGGCCGGCGCGTCAAACGCCCGCGCGAAGCGCCCGCCGGACCGCGCCCATCAGTCGCCGTTGGACGCCCGCGCCTTGGCGATCAGGTCCTCGCCGATCTGATCCTGGAACTTGCTCCAGACGGGGCGGACGGCCTCGCGCCACGCGGCGACATCCCGCTTGGACAGGGTCTGGATCTTCGCCTTGCCGGCCTCGGCGATGCGCTGGCGGTCGCGGTCGTTGATCTCGGCGGCCAGCTTGTTGGCGTATTCCGTCGCGCCCGCCATGGCCTTCCGCAGGCCTGCGCGCACGTCCTCGGGCAGGCCGTCCCACCAGCCGGAATTGGCGATCACCATGTAGTCGATCGCGCCGTGGTTGGTGACCGCGATGGTCTTCTGGACTTCGTGGAGCTTCTGCGAGTAGATGTTGGACCAGGTGTTTTCCTGGCCGTCGACCACGCCGGTCTGCAGGGCCTGGTAGACCTCGGAGAAGGCCAGCTTCTGGGGATTGGCGCCCAGCTGGCGGAACTGGGCCTCGAGCACGTCGGAAGCCTGGATGCGGAACTTCAGGTTCCTGACGTCCTCAGGACGGGTGAGCTTGTCCTGGTTGGTGGACAGCTGCTTGAGGCCGTTGTGCCAGTAGGCCAGACCCTTGATGCCCTTGGACTTCATCGAATCCAGCAGTTCCTGGCCCGCGGGGCTGGACTGGAATCGGTCCACGGCGTCCATGTCGTCGAACATGAAGGGCAGGTCGAAGATCTGCAGCTTCTTGGTGTAGCGGTCGAACTTGGACAGGGACGGGGCGATGATCTGCACGTCGCCCAGCAGCAGGGCTTCCATTTCCTTGCCGTCGCCGAAGAGCTGCGAGTTGGGGAACACCTGGACCTCGACCTTGCCCGGCAGGGCGGCTTCCGCCAGTTCCTTGAATTTCAGCGCGCCCTGGCCCTTGGGGGTCTTCTCGGCGACGACGTGGCTGAACTTGACGACGATGGGCGCCGCCCGGGCCGCCCCGGCGGCCAGGCCGACGGACAGCGAGATCCCGAGCGCGATGGCCAGGCGGGTGAACGGACTGGGTTTCATGCTTGTCTCCTTGTTTTGTGGTGCGAAATCCCGCCGGCTTCCAGGCAGCGCGAGGCCCGCGGGACATGCGGTGCGGCGGGATTCAATCGGCTCCCGCCGCCAGGCCGAGCTCCTTCAGGATGGACTGCGTGTGCTGGCCCAGCGCGGGCACGTCCCCCATGACCGCCTGATCGGCGCTCGCGATGCCGGGCGGCAGCAGGGCGGGCAGGCGCCCGGCCGGGCTCCGGACATCGACCCAGCGATTGCGCGCGCGCAGTTGCGGATGCGTCCACAGATCGGCCATGTCGTTCATCCGCGCGTTGGCGATGCGCGCCTCGTCCAGGCGTTCCACGACCTGTTCGGCCGTCAGGCCGGCGAAGACGTCCAGGATCAGCGCGCGCAAGTCAGCCCGCGCCGCCGAACGGCGGGAATTCGTCGAAAAGCGCGGATCGGCCGCCAGCTCCGGGCGTTCCAGCACCCGCTCGCAGAACACCCGCCATTCGCGCTCGTTCTGCAGGCCCAGGATCACCGTCTTGCCGTCGCCCGCGGCGAACGGCCCGTAGGGATAGATCGTGGCATGGGACGCGCCGCTGCGCGGCGGCGGGGGCGCGCCCTCGAAGCTGTAGTACATCGGGTAGGACATCCATTCCGCCATGCTTTCCAGCATGGAGACGTCGATGTGCCGGCCCCGGCCCGTCCGGCCGCGCTCGATCAGCGCCGCCAGGATGTTCGTGTAGGCGTACATGCCGGCCGCGATGTCGGCGATCGAACACCCGGCCTTGGCCGGTTCGTCGTCCGAGCCCGTCACCGACAGGAAGCCGGACTCGCTCTGGATCAACAGGTCGTAGGCCTTCTTGTCGCGATAGGGGCCGTCGTTGCCGTAGCCGGAAATGTCGCAGACGATCAGCCCCGGGAAACGCCCGCGCAGCGCCTCGTACGACAGGCCCAGGCGCGCGGCCGCGCCCGGCGCCAGGTTCTGCACCAGCACGTCCGCCTTTTCCAGCAGGCGGTCCATGACCTCGGCGGACGCGGGCTCCTTGATGTCCAGCGCCAGGCTTTCCTTGGACCGGTTCACCCAGACGAAATGGGACGACAGGCCGCGCACGCGTTCGTCATAGCCGCGCGCGAAATCGCCGACCCCCGGCCGTTCGATCTTGATGACGCGCGCGCCCAGGTCCGCCAGCTGGCGCGTGCAGAATGGCGCGGCGATGGCATGTTCCAGCGTGACGACGGTGATGCCCTGCAATGGCGGCATGATGGCCTCTTGGGAATGGACGCGGCGCGCCCGGTCTCGGGTTCCAGACAAGCGGCCAGCATGCAGGAATCGGGCGCGGCCCGCAATTTCGTTTTGCCGAACGAGGTCTTTCGCGGCCGGCGCGGGCCGGCTCAGGCGGGCGCGCCGCTCGCCTCGGCGGCGGGGTCCCGCGCGGCCGCCGCGTCGGCGACCAGGAGGTCGACCAGTTCCTGGGCGAACGCGGGCAGCGGCTCCGCGTCCCGCATGCAGATATGCAGTTCCCTCAAGGACCAGGCATCCTCGATCGGCACGATGCGGATGGGAATGCCGCGCGCATGGCGATAGGCGGCGGACGCGGGAATGACGCCGATGCCGACCCTGGCCGCGATCAGGCGGCAGGCGGCCTCGAAGTTGCCGACCTCGACCCGGAAGCGCAGGACGCGCCCCAGGTCCTCGGCGGCCTTCAGCAGGAACGAGTGGATGGCGCTGGACTCGAACAGGCTGACGAAGTCGTAGTCGAGCGCCTGCTCGAACCCGCACGAAGCCAGCCGGGTCAGCGGATGGTCCTCGCAGGTCACCAGCACCAGGCGGTCCGTGCGATACGGCAGGTATCGCACGCCGGCACCGCCGCTGCCCTGGGCCGTGATGCCGATGTCGGCCACGCCTTCCGCGACCGCGCGGACCACCTGGTAGCTGAGCCGCTCGCGCAACTCGACGTTGACGTCCGGATGCGCCACCAGGTAGCGGCCCAGCAGCGCCGGAATGAATTCGTTCACGGCGGTCGTGTTGGCATAGACACGGACGCGGCCCTTGACCCCCTGCGCGTATTCCTGGATGTCGCCCCGCAGGTGTTCCAGCTGCCGCAGCACCGTGCGGGCATGCCGGACGAAGACCTCACCCGACGGCGTCAGGGTGACCCCCTGGCTGCCGCGGTACAGCAATTCGGTGCCCAGGTGGTCCTCGAGATTCTTGACCCGGTTGCTGGCGGCCGGCACGGACAGGAAGGTGCGTTCGGCCCCCTTGGTCAGGCTCATGGCGCCGGCCACGTTCACCATCAGCTGCATGTCGGTCAGGTCAAAGCGCGTCGCCATGGCGCGGCCATCCTTCGCATTCGTAAAGTCCGTCTTAAGCAAACAATAATAGGCAAACCCCGCGCGGATCAAGCACAGTCACGCTCATCGCCCCGCGGCGCTCCGTCGCGGACGCGCGGCCCCCTGCCCCGGAACCCGATCACCATGACACATCCCAGCGCCACCCTGGCCCGCTTCGTGGCGGAACTGCGCCACGACGACATCCCCGCGCCCGTCCTGCGCCGCGCGGAAGACCTGCTGCTGGACTGCCTGGGCTCGATCCTGGCCGGCTCGGGCGGACGGGCCGTCCGGACCCTGGCGCACTATGCGCGGGTCATGGGTCCGGCCGATGGACCGTCCGAGAACCTGGTCGCCCGGCAAGGCACCAGCCCGGTCTTCGCCGCCCTGTGCAACGCCGCGGCCGCCCACATGGTGGAGCAGGACGACGTGCACAACGGCTCCGTCTTCCATCCGGGCGCCGTGGTCGTGCCGCCGGCCATCGCCGTCGCCCAGGCCCGCGGAGCCGGCGGCCGGGACCTGCTGACCGCCATGGTCGCCGGCTACGAGGCCGGCATCCGCGTCGGCGAATGCCTGGGGCGCTCGCACTACGCCGTCTTCCACACCACCGGCACCGCCGGCACCCTGGCCGCGGCCGCGGCGGCGGGCCGGCTGCTGGGCCTGGACGCGGGCCGGATGCTGCACGCTTTCGGCTCGGCCGGCACCCAGGCGGCCGGACTGTGGGAGTTCCTGCGCGACGGCGCCGATTCCAAGCAGCTGCACACCGCCAAGGCGGCGGCGGGCGGCCTGATGGCGGCCTGGCTGGCGGAACACGACTTCACGGGCGCCGCCCACATCCTGGAAGGCCCCCAGGGCATGGCCGCCGGCATGTCGCGCGACGCCGACCCCGCCCGCCTGACCGACGGGCTGGGGACGCGCTGGGCGCTGCTGGAAACCTCCTTCAAATACCATGCCTCCTGCCGCCACACGCACCCGGCCGCCGACGCGCTGCTCGCCGTCGTCGAGCGGCACGCGCTGGAAATCGGCGACATCCGGGCCGTGACGGCCCACGTACACCAGGGCGCCATCGACGTGCTGGGGCCCGTGACCGAGCCGACGACCGTCCACCAGTCGAAATTTTCCATGGGCACCGTGCTCGGGTTGATCGCCAGGCACCGCAAGGCCGGCCTGCAGGAATTCGACGCCGCCCTGTCCGACCCGGAGATCCACGCCTTCCTGCCCCGCGTTTCGATGCGCCTGGATCCGGAGGTGGACGCCGCCTACCCCCGGCGCTGGCTCGGCAGGGTCACCGTCGCCACGCGCGACGGCCGGGTCCTGGAAGGCCGGGTGGACACGCCCAAGGGAGACCCGGACAACACCCTGGGCCGTCCCGAGATCGAGGACAAGGTCCGGCGGCTGGGCCGCTACCAGGACGCCGCCCGCGCCGAGGACATCGACGCCCTGATCGATCGGGTCTGGCGCCTGGCCGACACGCCGTCGATCGGCCGGTTCCTGCCGGCCGGGCGCCGATGACGCGCCCGGATCCAGGCGCGCCGCGCGGGCGGTAAGCTATGCGCCATACGCACCCGGAAAGAACCATGCCCCCCGCCTCCGCCTCGCCGATCGAATCCTCCGCGATCACGCTCGCCGCCACGCTGACCATCCAGTCGCTGGTGTCGATGTCGCTGCTGACGCTGCCGGCGATCGCGCCGCTCATCGCCGGCCTGCTCGGCATCCCGGCGGCCTATGTCGGCACCTACGTCGCCATCGCCTACGTCGGCGCCATGGTGTCCAGCCTGCTGTCGGGATCCGCGACGCGGCGCCTCGGCGCCATCCGCGCCAGCCAGGCCGGCCTGTGCGTGTGCGCGCTGGGCCTGGCGCTGTGCGCCGCCGGGTCGGTCCCCGCGATGGCGGCCGGCGCCCTGCTGGTCGGCCTGGGCTACGGTCCCATCACGCCCGCCAGTTCGCACCTGCTGGCCCGCACCACGCCCGCCCACCGCATGTCCTTCGTCTTTTCCGTCAAGCAGACCGGCGTGCCGCTGGGCGGCGTGCTGGCGGGCCTGATCGTGCCCGGCCTGGCCCAGTGGATCGGCTGGCAGGCGGCCTTCCTGGCCGTGGCCGCCGCCAATCTCTGCTGCGCCCTGGCGATCCAGCCGCTGCGCGCGCCCCTGGATGCCGACCGCGACCCGACGCACGGGCTGTCGGCCGGCAGCGGCCTGGCCGGACCGCTGAGGCTGGTCTTCAGCCAGCGCAGCCTGGCCGTGCTGGCCGGCGTGTCCTTCCTGTTCTCGATCGCACAGCTCTCGCTGACCTCGTACCTGGTCACCTTCCTGCACCAGGACCTGGGCATGGAACTGGTCGCGGCCGGCTTCGCGCTGGCCGTGTCCCAGGCGGCGGGCGTCGGCGGGCGCCTGCTGTGGGGCTACGTGTCCGACCACTACCTGGGCGCGGTCCGCACCCTGATGGGACTGTCGCTGCTGATCGCGCTCTGCGCGCTGGCGGCGCCCCTGCTGCGGACGGTCGATTCGAACCTCGCCGTCCTGGTCGTGCTGTGCCTGTTCGGCGGCAGCGCCATCGGCTGGAACGGCGTGTACCTGGCGGAAGTCGCCCGGCAGGCGCCCGCCGGCCAGGCCAGCATGGCGACCGCCGGCACGCTGTCCATGACGTTCCTGGGCGTGGTCGTCGGCCCACCGATCTTCGGCGCCGTGGCCTCGGTGTCCGGCAGCTACGGTTTCGCCTACGCCACGCTGATGGTACCGGCGGGCATCTGCCTGGCCCTGCTGTGGCGGTTCCGCGGCGCATTCGCGCGCTGAGGCGCACGCCCTACCACGCGCCGCGCTGCTCCGGGACGTATTTCACCAGGACCAGCGCCAGGAGCCGGATGACGGCCAGGATCGCATAGACCCATGCCAGGATTCCGCCCGGATTGCTCTGATACGCCAGGAACGCCGCCACCATCGAGATCGTGGCGATGGAACCGGTCTGCAGCGACAAGGTGCGCAGCGCCGCCAGCATCGACGACGATTCGGGCGCCAGCTGCAGGCCGGCATTGCGCATGGCCGGATTGATGGCGCCGTTGCCCGCCCCGACCAGGAAGGCCGAGAAAGCCAGCCAGGCATAGGGTGTGCCCGCCAGCGGCGGCAGCGCCAACCCCGCCAGCCCCACGATGCTGACGGCACTGCCCACGTAGAGCGGCAAGTGATAGCCGGTGCGGCGCAGCAGCGCCACCGCCGTCAGCGAACAGACCATGGCCGCCGCCCCCTGGGCCGTGAGGAGCGTGCCGGACCCCACGGCATCGATGCCGTACCGGCTGGTGGCGTACAGCGGCACCAGCGCCATGGCGCCGATCACGAAGCCGCTGAAGATCATGTTCACCAGATTCACGGCGCCGAAGTGCCGGCCGTAGATCAGCCGGGGCGCGATGAAGGGGGTGGCCGTGCGGCGGATATGCCGCAGGAAGAGCATCAGCGAGAGCATCGCCACCAGCAGGAGCCCCAGGAACCCGAGCAGGCTGTCGCCGCTCCGCCGCTCGCCCAGGACGGTGGCCGCCAGCATGCCCGACAGCAGGCTCAGGCCCAGCAGCACGATCCCCGGCACGTCCATCCCGCGGCCGGAGCGGTCCTCGGGCTGCGGATCGTGGGGAATGAAGCGCCAGGCCAGGAAAAAAATGACCAGGCCGATGGGCACGTTCACATAGAACACGTCGCGCCAGGACGAATACGCGACGAAATACCCGCCGAAAATCGGGCCGATCATCGCGCCCACCGGGAAAATGCTGCCGAACAGGCTGACGTAGCGATCGCGCGCGGCGCCGAAGTGGTCCACGATGATGCCGGTGGCCGTGGGCGTGAACCCCGCGCCGCCCGCGGCCTGGATGGCCCGCAGCACGATCAGCAGGTAGATGTCGTCGGCCACCCCGCAGCCGAGCGAGGCCAGCGTGAATGCCAGCGTGGAGGCCAGGAAGACCCGGCGGCGCCCAAAACGACCGGCCAGCTTGCCGCTGATGGGCAGCATCAGCACGAACCCGAAGGAATAGGCCGTGATGGTCAGGCTCGCCAGGTTGATCGAGGTATGCAGCCCCTGCTGGATCGCGTGCAGCGCCGTCGCCACGATGGTCGAATCGATCGACATCATGAGCAGCGCCAGGGCGATGATGGCGAAAACGGTCTTGCGGCGCACGGGCGCCGTGGCGGCATGAGTCATGCTGGGTATCTGTTCGGCAAATCCATCCAGCGGACAGCATACGCCTGTGCGCCGCAGGGACGGCCAGTCATCCGTCGACGGGATGCTCCGGCCCTTCGAGCAGCAGCTGGAAAAAGGCCAGATCCAGCCAGCGGCCGAACTTGAAGCCCACCTGCGGCAGCGTGCCGACATGCCGGAACCCGAGCGCCTCGTGCAGCGCGATGCTGCCGGCGTTCGCCGCGTCGATGCCGCCGATCAGGCAATGGACGCCGCCGCGCCGCGCGGCCTCGATCAGCGACCGCATGACGAGCCGGCCCAGTCCCCGCCCCCGGTGATCCCGGTGCACGTACACGGAATGCTCGACCGTGTACTTGTAGGCGGGCCAGGCGCGGAACGTGCCGTAGCTGCCGAACGCCAGCAGCGCGCCGTCTCCGTCCTCGACGCCGATGACCGGGAAGCCGCCGCGCGCCTTGGCCTCGAACCACGGCCCCATGCTGTCCAGGGTCCGCGGCGCGTAGTCGTACAGCGCCGTCGAGGTCCGGATGGCGTCGTTGAAGATGTCCAGGATCGCCGCCGCGTGGCGCGCGTGCGAGCAGGACACGATCGTGCGGCCGTTCATTCCACCGTCACGCTCTTGGCCAGGTTGCGCGGCTTGTCCACGTCCGTGCCGCGCGCGCAGGCGGTGTGATAGGCCAGCAGCTGCAGCGGCACGGTGTGCAGGATGGGCGAGAGCTTGCCGTAATGCTCGGGCATGCGGATGACGTGCATGCCGGAGGCGCCCGCGATCTGGGAATCCGCGTCGGCGAAGACGTACAGTTCGCCGCCGCGCGCGCGCACTTCCTGCATGTTGGATTTCAGCTTTTCCAGCAGTTCGTCGTGCGGCGCGATGGTGATGACGGGCATGGCGTCGGTCACCAGGGCCAGCGGGCCGTGCTTGAGTTCCCCGGCGGGATAGGCCTCGGCGTGGATGTAGCTGATTTCCTTCAGCTTCAGCGCGCCCTCCAGGGCGATCGGATAGTGCATGCCGCGCCCCAGGAACAGGGCGTTTTCCTTGCTGGCGAAGCGTTCGGCCCAGGCGATGATCTGCGGCTCCAGCGCCAGCACGGCGGACACGGCGGCCGGCAGGTGGCGCAGGGATTTCACGGCCTGCTCCTCGGCGGCGGCGTCCAGGCGGCCGCGCGTCTGGGCCAGCGCCAGGGTCAGCAGGTACAGGGCGGTCAGCTGGGTGGTGAAGGCCTTGGTCGAGGCCACGCCGATTTCGACCCCCGCGCGGGTGATGAAGGCCAGCTTGCATTCGCGCACCATGGCGCTGGTGGCCACGTTGCAGATGGTCAGGGTCTGGTCCATGCCCAGGCCGCGCGCGTGCTTGAGCGCCGCCAGGGTGTCGGCGGTCTCGCCGGACTGGGAGATGGTGACGACCAGGGTGCGCGGATCGGGCACGCTGGTGCGGTAGCGGTATTCGCTGGCGATCTCCACGTTGACGGGGATGCCCGCCACGGATTCGATCCAGTAGCGCGCCGTCAGGCCGGCGTAGTAGCTGGTGCCGCAGGCCAGGATCAGCACGCGGTCGATGGCCTGGAACACGGCGTGCGCGCCGTCGCCGAACAGTTCCGGCATGATGGCGTCGATGTCCTGCAGGGTGTCGCCCACGGCGCGCGGCTGCTCGAAGATTTCCTTCTGCATGAAATGCCGGTAGGGGCCGAGCTCGGCCTCGCCGGTGTGGACCTGGACCGTATGCACGGCGCGCTCCACGGCCTTGCCCTGGGCGTCCGCCACCCACACCCGCGCCAGCTGCAGGTCCACCACGTCGCCGTCCTCCAGGTACATGATCTGGTCGGTGGTGCCGGCCAGCGCCAGCGCGTCGGATGCGAGGTAGTTGCCGTCGGTCCCGCGGCCGACGACCAGCGGCGAGCCCTGGCGCGCGCCGACCACGCGGTGCGGCTCCTCGGCGCAGAACACGGCGATGGCGTAGGCACCCTCCAGGCGGCGCACGGCCTGCTGCACGGCGGCGTACAGGTCGCCGTCGTACAGGTGGTCCACCAGATGGGCGATGACCTCGGTGTCGGTCTGGCTCTGGAACGCGTAGCCGGCGGCCTGCAGTTCCGCGCGCAGGACGTCGTGGTTCTCGATGATGCCGTTGTGCACCAGCGCGATGCGCGGCGCGCCCTGGTCCGGGCCGGAGAAATGGGGATGCGCGTTGTGCGTCAGCGGCGCGCCGTGCGTGGCCCAGCGGGTGTGGGCGATACCGGTCAGGCCCTGGACGCCGTCCTGCGCGGCCTGCGCCGCGAGTTCGGCGACGCGCTGGGTGCTGCGCACCCGTTGCAGTCCGGTGCCCGTGTGCACGGCCACGCCGCAGGAATCATAGCCCCGGTATTCCAGGCGGCGCAGGCCTTCGAGCAGGACGGGAACGATGTTGTGCTGCGCCACGGCGCCGACGATGCCACACATGGGGAATGCTCCTGGTTCGGGAAGACGGAGCCGGCCGGGTCGGCCGGGTGTTGCGCTATTTTGGACCGAGGCGATAGAAATCGGCTTTCTATTTTCGGCAATTAATGAAATATAATTTCATCATATATCTTTCATGAAATTTAATTTCATAAAATAGACGAATATGTCTTGAACGACACGAAACAGGGACCACTCCGCTCGTCCTTCCTCACATCGGTTGCGTCCTGGAAACATCTCCATGCCCCTGATCGAACTCGACGACCTTGACCGCCGCATCCTGGACGTCCTGCAGCAGGACGGCGGCCTCGGCAACCAGGCCCTGGCCGCGCGCGTGCACGCGTCGCCGCCGACCTGCCTGCGGCGGGTGCGCCGCCTGACGCAAGCCGGAGTCATCCAGCGGCGGGTGGCGATCCTGGATCCCGCCCTGATGGGCGCGGCCCTGACGGTCCTGATCGAGGTCACGCTCGATGCCCAGGCGGCCGCGCAGGCCGACGCCTTCGAGGCCCAGCTGCTGGCCGAACCGGCCATCCAGCAGTGCTACCGGGTCAGCAGCGGACCGGATTTCGTGCTGGTCGCCCTGGTGGCGGACATGGCGGCCTACCAGGCCCTGGCGCTGCGCCGCCTGACGGGCGATCCGCGCGTGCGCAACGTGCGCAGCTTCTTCGCCACCCGGCGCAGCAAGTTCGACACCCGGATCCCGCTGGCTCCCTGATTCAGCGGACCTGATCCAGCTCCTGCGTCTCCGGCTCGTCCGCCCAGCGCGCGCGGAACTCCAGGATGTCCGGCAGGCAGCGCAGGAACGCCTCGACCAGTTCGGGATCGAAATGGCGGCCGCTTTCCTTGCGGATGTGGGCCACGGCGTCCTCGACCGGCCAGGCCGGCTTGTAGGGCCGCACGCTGGTCAGGGCGTCGAACACGTCGACCAGCGCGATGATGCGCGCGGCGTGGGGGATGGCCTCGCCCGCCAGGCCGTCCGGATAGCCGCTGCCGTCCCACTTCTCGTGGTGGCGCAGGGCGATCGTGGCGGCCAGCCGCAGCAGGCTGGACCGATGCTCGCCGATGATCCGGGCGCCGATCACGGTGTGCTGGCGCATGATGGCCCATTCCGCCGCGTCCAGCTTGCCGGGCTTGAGCAGCACGGCGTCGGGGATGCCGATCTTGCCCACGTCGTGCATGGGCGCGGCGTTCAACAGTTCGTCGGCCGCTTCTTCGCCGTAGCCGACCTCGCGCGCCAGGCGCCAGGCGTAGTGGCTCATGCGCACGATGTGCAGGCCGGTCTCGTTGTCGCGGTATTCCGCCGCCGCGCCCAGGCAGCGGATGATCTGCAGGCGGGTTTCCAGGACTTCCCCGGCCTGCACCAGGGACAGGTGGGTCCGGACCCGGGCCTGCACCACCGGCGGATTGAAGGGCTTGGTGATGTAGTCCACCGCGCCCAGTTCCAGCCCCTTGTGCTCGTCTGCCACCTGGCTGAGCGCCGTCACGAAGATCACCGGGATGGCGCGGGTGCCCTCGTCGCGCTTGAGGGTCTCGCAGACTTCGTAGCCCGACATGCCCGGCATCATGATGTCGAGCAGGATCAGGTCGGGCCGCTCCTTGCGCACCAGCGACAGCGCCGTGGGGCCGTCCTTGGCGAACAGCAGCCGGTACTGCGCCTGCAGGGTATGCCGCAGCACCTGGAGATTGGTCGATTCGTCGTCCACCAGCAGCAGGGTGCGGCGCGCATCCTTCTTGTCATCCATGGGATGGTCCATTGTCGGTCATGGGTCAGTCCGGCTGCCCGGCGCGTTCGGCGATTTCCGCCAGGGCCGCGCCCAGCAGCGCGCCGGCCCGCTCGAATTCGAAGGCATCGATGGCCGCGCGCAGGGCCTGCGCCTGTGCTCGGCCGCCGCGCGCATCCAGCCCGGCGCAGACGACGCCCAGCGCGGCATCGTCCAGTTCGTTGCGCTCCAATACGGCGCGCAGCGTCGCCGCGGCCGCGTCGAGATCGGCGTCCGAGACCCGCGGCGCCCGGACCGGCGACGCCTCGGCGCACGCAGGCGCGGCCGGGGACGTCGACGCCTCCCGGCGGACCGCCTTGGCTTCCTGGCGCGCGGCGTCCATCAAGGCGCGCAGATGCGGCAAACGCATCAGCACGTCGGCGAGATGCCCCGCCCGGCCCTGTTCCTCCAGTTCGCCCGCCTGCTGCGAGACGGCCATCAGGGCCAGATTCCCCGCCGCGCCGCGCAGACCGTGCAGGCTGAACAGCAGGGCTTCGGGATCGGCGTCCGCGCCCGGATCGGGCAAGGGATATTTTTCCGGCGCCTCGTCCAGGAAGGCCAGGATCCGGTCGGCCAGCCGCGCCCGCTCGCCCCAGAGCGCCGCGCCGCGTTCCCAGTCGATCGCCCGGGCCGCCGGGCGGCCGGCGGACAGCGGGTCGTCGGATGCCTCGGGCCGGCCGTCCAGGACCCGGGCGATCTCCTCGTACAGCCGGGGAATGTCCAGGGGCTTGACGGCGAATCCGCTCATGCCGGCCTGGCGCGCCTCGCGCCGGTCGTTGGCCATCACGCTGGCCGTCAGGGCGATCACCGGCGTCGCGGCCAGGCCCCGGGTGCGCTCGTGCTGGCGGATCAGGCGGGTGGCCTGCAGGCCGTCAATGACCGGCATGTGCACGTCCATCAGGACCACGTCGAAGCGATCGGCCAGGAACAGTTCCACGGCCTGCTCGCCATCGCGGGCGGACGCCACTTGGTGTCCGCCGGACTGCAGCACCAGCGTCAGCAGCTCCAGGTTCTGCTCCACGTCGTCGGCGATCAGCACGCGCAGGGGCGGCAGCCGCGGCGCCTCGCCCTGGGACTGCGGCTCGTCCGGCGCCCGGCCGGGCGCCAGCGGCAGCCACACGTGGAAGGTGCTGCCCCGGCCGGGTTCGCTCTCGACCTCAATGCGCCCCTTCATGGCCTCCACCAGCTGGCGGGCGATCGTCGTGCCCAGCCCCGTGCCGCCGAAGCGCCGGCTGATCGAGGCATCGGCCTGGGTGAAGGGATCGAAGATGGACTGGACCTGCGCGGGGCTCATGCCGATGCCCGTGTCGCGCACCCGCACGTGCACCACCCCGCCTTCCAGGGAAAACAGCACGTCCACCCCGCCGGTCTCGGTGAACTTGATGGCGTTGCCCACCAGATTGGTCAGGACCTGCAGCAGGCGCAGGGTGTCGCCCTTGAAGTATTCCGGCATGTCGGCCGGATAATGGGTCGCCAGGCGCAGCCCCCGGGCCTGCGCGCCCAGGCGCAGCGAGGACTCGATCTGCATCGCCAGGCTCTTGAGCGAGAAGTCGCGGCTTTCCAGTTCCAGCCGGCCGCTGTCCATCTTGGACGTGTCCAGGATGTCGTTGAGCAGCCGCAGCAGGCTGCGGGACGACTGGCGGATGGTGTTCAGGTGGCTGCGCTGGGCGGGCGCCAGGTCCGTCTGCAGCAGCAGGTCGGTGAAGCCGATGATGGAATTCATCGGCGTGCGGATCTCGTGGCTCATGTTGGCCAGGAAATGGCCCTTGGCGGCGGCGGCCTGCTCGGCGCGCTCCGCCGCCTCGCGCAGGGAAGCCTCCAGCGCCTGCTTGTCGCTGATGTCGGTCAGCATGCCGACGAACAGCATCTCCTGGTTGGGCAGGGACACGCGGCCGACGGCCAGGCGCACCGGCATCAGGCTGCCGTCCTTGCGCCGCCCGACGACCTCGCGGCCGATGCCGATGATGTGCGGCACCCCGGTCGTGCGGTAGCGCCGCAGGTAGCCGTCGTGTTCGGAATGATAGGGCTCGGGCATCAGCATCTTGATGTTGCGGCCGATGACCTCCTGGGCCTGATAGCCGAACAGGCGCTCGGCCGAATGGCTGAATTCCTGCACGATGCCATGGCCGTCGATGGTGATGATGGCGTCCACGGCCGTGTCCAGGATGGCCTGCAGGCGCGACTGGCTCTCGCCGACCTCGCGGTACAGTTCGCGGGTGCGGATGAGGCCGTTCAGCGACGTGACCAGCACCGCCACCGTCAGGCTGAGGGACGCCAGCCCCAGGGACGCCCAGGTGGTGCCCAGCCGGATGCCGTGCTCGGCGTCGACGATGCTCAGGTCGCCGTAGAAGCGCACGGCCGCCATGCCGGTGTAGTGCATCCCGGCGATCGCCACGCCCATGATCACGCCGCTGAGCATGAACCGCGCCCGCCGCGGAAGCGGCGTGCGGCGCAGGCCGAAGCGGATCCACAGCGCCAGCATGGCCAGGACCACCGCCACGACGATGGACAGGCCGAACAGCAGCGGGTCGTAGCGCATCTCCAGCGTGCTGACCATGGCCGCCATGCCGGTGTAGTGCATCGTGCCGATGCCCGCGCCGACCACCACGCCGCCGACCACGAGCGGCCAGCCGACCGGCTCGCGCCGCGCCAGCATCCACAGGGCCGTCCACGAGGCCACCAGGCCCGGCAGCAGGGACAGCAGGGTGACGTCCGTGCGGTAGTACATGGGCGCCGGCAGGTGGAACGCCATCATGCCGATGAAATGCATGGTCCAGATCCCGCCCCCGAGGGCGATGGCCCCCGTGCCGATGGCCACGTGGCGGTAGAAGCGGCTGCGGGTGTGGCGGGCGATATGCGAGGTCTGCAGCGCCATCAGGGACAGGAAGATCGGCACCGCCACGGACAGCAGGACCAGCCCCGGCTGCCAAGTGCCCTCGACCAGGGGGCCGAGCTCTTCGCCGCCGACGAAGAAATGGTCAGGCATCATGATGCGGATTTAATCCTTTAAACCTGAAACGAAAAGACGCAGGACGTAGCCTAACAGAATGCAACAGGCGCAATCGCCAAAACTCAGGCCGATTCGACGCCGATCCAACACGATTCGTGGAAACGCGGTGGCCGACGCATCATTTCATTGACTCAGGGAAATCCCTATGCGAAACTAGGCGATTGCCTGTTTTCTGACCTTCTGACCTCGGTTTCACGCCTGTCGTGCCGTTTGGGTTGATTCGGTCGGCGCATGCGACTGATCTTGTCCGGCAGACATCCGCGACAACAACCCGGCGGGGACATCCATTCGATCCCCGCAGCACGCCGCCCGCTTTCGCGGGCGCAAGGAAACCTATGTCCTTCGACTCCCTGGGGCTCGGCCCCCAGCTCGTGGCCGCCCTGCGCGACCTCGGCATCGACACCCCCACCTCCGTCCAGTCCGCCGCCATTCCGCAGGCGCTGGCCGGCCATGACCTGATGGTGTCCTCGCAGACCGGCAGCGGCAAGACCGCCGCCTTCATGCTGCCCGCCCTGCAGCGCCTGAGCCACCGCGCCGGCGCGGGCGGACGCGGCGTCCAGATCCTGGTTCTGGCGCCCACGCGCGAACTCGCCATGCAGGTCGCCGACGCCGCCCGTTCCTACGGCAAGCAGATCGACGGCCTGCGGATCGCCACCGTGGTCGGCGGCATGCCCTACGGCGCCCAGATCAAGTCCCTGTCGCGTCGCGTGGACGTGCTGGTCGCCACGCCGGGCCGCCTGATCGACCACCTGCAGGCGCGCCGCGTGAACCTGTCCACCGTCCAGACCCTGGTGCTGGACGAGGCCGACCGCATGCTGGACATGGGCTTCATCGAGGATATCGAGACCATCGTCCGCAGCACGCCGGACGACCGCCAGACGCTGCTGTTCTCCGCCACGCTGGATGGCACGGTCGCCCACCTGGCGGCGAACCTGATGCACGACCCCAAGCGCGTCGAGATCACCACCCATCGGCAAAAGCATACGAACATCACCCAGCATCTGCTGTATGCGGACGACAAGGCCCACAAGCTGCGCCTGCTGGACCACCTGCTGCGCGACGCCAGCCTGGACCAGGCCATCGTATTCACCGCCACCAAGCGCGGCGCCGACGACCTGGCCGACCACCTGTCCGACGAGGGCTTCGCCGCCGCCGCCCTGCACGGCGACATGAACCAGCGCCAGCGCACCCGCACCCTGGGCCTGATGCAGAAGGGCCAGGTGCGCGTCCTGGTCGCCACCGACGTGGCCGCGCGCGGCATCGACGTGCAGACCATCAGCCACGCCGTGAACTACGATCTGCCCCTGCAGGCCGAGGACTACGTGCACCGCATCGGCCGCACCGGCCGCGCCGGGCGCAATGGCCAGGCCATCACCCTGGCCGTGCACGCCGAACGCCACAAGGTCCGCCGCATCGAACACTTCATCGGCCAGGCCATCCCCATGGAAACCATCCCCGGCCTGGAGCCGCAGCGGTCCGTGCGGCCCACCTACAAGGACAAACCCGCCCGGGGCGCCCGCCCGCAAGGCGGCAAGCCCCACGGCAAGCCGTGGCACAAGGACGGCCCCGCCGCCAGCGCCGCGCCGCGCGCGCGCAAGCCCTGGCAGCAGGATGCCCGGGCGGGCGACGACACGCGTCCGGCCCACGCCCGCAAGCCTTCCTGGCAGCAGGACGCCCAGGCCGATGACACCCGCCCGGCGCGCGCCCGCAAGCCCTGGGAACAGGACAAGCCGGCTTTCGCCCGCCCGGAGCGCGGCGAGGGCCGCCCCGCCTTCCACCCCAAGGCCGACCGCACGCCGCGCGGCGCCGGTCCGCGCCAGGGCCGTGACGGCGATACGCCGCGCGCCGCCCGTCCCGCCGACAAGATCGGCGCCAAGCCGTCCTTCAAGCGGCAGGCCCGCCAGGATCAGCCGCGCGCGCAACGTCCGCGTTTCGCTTGATTTTTTGGTCCTCTGACCCGGAGCCCTGGCCTTGTGTCAGGGCTTTTGCTTTACAGTCGTAGTTACCCCTACACGTCGCCGCTTGCACGCGGCCCCGACCCGTCTGGCATGGGACAGTCCGTAGGGGACTGTTCGATGTCCCGTCTCGTTTTCGTCCATGATCGAACTGCCCGCCGTCCACACGCCCTCCGGCCTGCCGGAACCCGACGCCGATGCGCGCGCCCACGGCGCCCGCGTCCAGGCCATGCTCGCGGAGCGCATCCGCGACGCCGGGGGCTGGCTGCCGTTCGAGCGCTGGATGGAGGCCGCCCTGTACGCGCCCGGCCTGGGCTACTACAGCGCCGGCAGCGCCAAGTTCCACCGCGACGGCGATTTCACCACCGCCCCGGAAACCAGTCCCCTGTTCGGCCGGGCGCTCGCGCGCCAGGTCGCCCAGGTGCTGGAAGCCAGCGGATCCGCCCGCGTCCTGGAATTCGGCGCCGGCTCGGGCGCCCTGGCCGCCGCGCTGATCCCCGCCCTGGGGGACCTGGGATTCGAGGTCGACTACGAGATCCTGGAATTGTCCGCCGACCTGCGCGCCCGCCAGCGGGACCGCCTGTCGGCCTGGGCCGGCCGGGTGCGCTGGCTGGACGCGCTGCCGGCGGCCTTCAGCGGCTGCGTCATCGCCAACGAGGTCCTGGACGCCATGCCCGCCGTCCTGTTCCGCTGGAACGCCGCGGGCGCGCCGGAACTGCTGGGCGTCGCCCTGGACGCCCGGCCCGAGGCCGCCGCGCCCTTCCGCTGGGCGGCGCGCGAGGCGCCGCCCCCCACCGCGGCCACCCTGGCCGCGCGCATGCCGCCCCTGCCCGGCTACCAGTCCGAAATGAACCCGCAGGCCGAGGCCTGGGTGCGCGACCTGGGCCGCTGGCTGCAGCGGGGCGCCGCCCTGCTGATCGACTACGGCTTCCCCCGGGCCGAGTACTACCACCCCCAGCGCCTGCGCGGCACGCTGATGTGCCATTTCCGCCACCACGCCCACGACCAGGCGCTGATCCTGGCGGGCCTGCAGGACATCACCGCCCACGTGGACTTCACCGCCATGGCGGACGCCGCGCTGGATGGCGGCCTGGACGTGCTGGGCTACACGTCGCAGGCACGCTTCCTGATGAACGCGGGCCTGACCGACCTGATCCGCGCGCCCGGCGACGATCCGGCGCAGCGCGCGCGCCAGCTGACCGCCCTGAACACGCTGCTGTCCGAGGCGGAAATGGGCGAACTGTTCAAGGTGCTGGCCGTCGGCCGGGGCCTGGACGCACCCCTGCTGGGCTTCGAGCGCGGGGACCGGCGCGACCGGCTGTAGGCCCTACGCCACCTTCAATCCGAAGCTGTTCATCAGGCGCCGCGTGGCGAAATCCGGCCGGCCGCCGGTGAACAGCGCCGCGTCGTCCTCTTCCGGATGCAGGGCGTCGGCGCGGCGCGGCAGCAGGCTGCGGGCGCGCCGCGCGATGGCCTCGGCCGGGTCCAGCCAGTCCACGGGCCAGGGCGCCAGCCGCCGGAACACGTTGGCCATGAAGGGGTAATGCGTGCAGGCCAGCACCACGATGTCGGTCCGGGCGCCACCGTCCTCGACGAAGCAGGGGGCGATCTCGGCGGCCACGGCCTCGTCGCCCACCGGCAGGCCGCGGACGTAGGCTTCCGCCATGCGCGCCAGCCGGGGCGACCCCACCAGGGTCACATGGCACTGCGAGGCGAAGGACTGGATCAGGTCGCGGGTATAGTCGCGCCGCACCGTGCCCGGGGTCGCCAGCACCGACACCCGCCCGGAGCGCGTGCGTTCGGCCGCCGGCTTGATGGCCGGGACGGTGCCGACGAAGGTCATGTCCGGATAGGCCGCGCGCAGCGCGGCGCCCGCCACGGTGAACGCGGTGTTGCAGGCGACGATGCACAGGGCCGGACCATGATCGCCCAGCAGGTCGGCGAACAGGCGCACGATGCGGTCCCGCAGGGCGTCCTCGGCCCAGCCGCCATAGGGAAAGCCGGCATCGTCGGCCACGTAGACGAAGCGCCGCTCGGGCATCAGCACGCGGGCCTCGCGCAGCACGGTCAGGCCGCCGATGCCGGAATCGAAGACGAGGACGGGCTGGTCCGGATCGGCGTTCAGTTCGGACATGGATGCGCTCGGGGGCAAAAAGAAGGATTGTCCTCCTTTTTGCGCAGACCGGGCCACCGGAGAGGATCCGTCGCGATCAGAAGACGTGGTTCACCTGGACATGCAACCCATGATCCCGCACGCCGCCGCCCAGGCGGCCGGCGTAGCCGATCTCCACCCGCGTCGCGCGCGTACGCGCCAGGCTGGCCCGCGCTTCGAGCCGCAGGGCGTCGCGCGCGGACGGCGCGCCCGAAACCTCGAATTCCGGCCCGCCCGCGTACGCCAGCCGCGCGCGCGGGGCCAGGCCGCCCCAGGCATGGACCCAGCCCGCGCCCACGGCCAGGCGCAGATCCCCGGCACCGGTCTCCACGGACCACCGCGCCCGCGCGCCCAGCGTCGTCTCGGTGCGCGAGGACCAGCCCGCACGGCCCGACAGCGCCGCGTCGCCGTCCTCGTCGAAGCCGCGCGCATGCTGCCAGGACCGCGCCGCCTCCGCATAGGGCTCGATTTCCGCCGCGTCCAGCGCCAGCGCATACCCGAGCTGGGCGAACACCTGCGCCGTCCAGCCGCCATAGCGCGCCGTCTGCCGTCCCAGGCCCGCCACGTCCACTTCGCGACGCGTGTCCGCCACGTGCCAGGACTGCCCGGCCCCGCCGCGCAGGCGCCAGGGGCCGCGGGCCATGCCGCCGTAGACCAGCGCGTGGTAGCCGTCGAGCATCGCCTCGTTGCGCCCCTCGGCGCGCACGCGCGAGCGCGTGTAGCCCAGCGCCACGCCCGCCCGCGCGCCGGACACCCACGACACGTCGCGGCCGATCATCAGGCCGCTCGCCCGCCGGTCCGCGTCCCGGGACACGCCGGCGCCGTCATGCCGGCTCCAGGCGGCCATCGTCCGGCCCCACAGGCCGTTCCCGCCCCGCGCGGCCGATGCGTCCGCCACCCCGGCGAGCGGCCCGCCCTCCATCGCCAGGCGCCCCATGACCTCGCCGCGCGCCAGGCGCGCATCCTCGAACATCATCGCGCGCGCGGTCGCATGCAGTTCGCCCGACAACTGGTCGTACAGGTCCGGCGCCTGGCCGGCGTCGCGCAGGTCGATCAGAGCCTCGTAGGGCACGGCCCCCGCGCCCATGGATTCGATCGCCGCCGCCGCGCCACGCTGGTTGGCCGTGCGCCCCAGCGAGGCGAAGCGCGTGGCGTTGCGGGCCACCGCCAGATCGAACCGCGCCGGCACTGGCCGGACGAGGTTCAGGTCGGCGAAGACGTAGTCGTCGCGCAGCGCCAGGCCCGGTCCCGTGACGGCGCCCGCGACCGTCATGAAGGTCATGGTGCGCCCCAGCGACCCGCCCCGCAGCCCCAGGACCCGGACCTCGCCGCCCTGCAGGCCGGCATCGCCCTGGACATCCAGCCGGTCCGCGTTGCCCGCGCCGTCGATCTCGATTTCCAGGACCGAACCGGGCGCCTGGACGTAATTGCCCGCCACCGCCAGCGTGCCGATCGAATTGCCCGGCGCCACCCGCCCGAAGGTCTCGGTCGGACCGACCGTACCCGTCCCGCCCAGCGTGCCGCCGGACAGCACCGTGAATCGCGACGCGCTCGTCTTCCCGTTGACCGACAGGCGCCCGCCTTCCACGACCGTGTCGCCCGTGTAGGTATTGGCGCCGTCCAGGAACAGCGTGCCCGCGCCCGCCTTGACCAGTCCGCCGTCGCCTTCGATGTCGTTGCCGAACCAGGAATCATGGCCCCGCGTGTCGGCGCGGAATACCGGATCGAAGCCGTCCGCGCCGAACTCGCCCGGCCCCCGGATCGCCTTGCCCAGGTCCAGCAGGCCGCGCCCGTAGGTCTCGTGGTTGGCGTAGATGCCGTCGTCGTCCGTGGTCGTGAGGATGACTTCGATGACCTGGCGCGCGTTCATGTAGGGGAAGGCCTGGCGCAACACGGCCGCGGCGCCCGTCACCACCGGCGCGGCCATCGAGGTGCCGCTCATGGTGACGTAGTAGCCGTTGGCCGGGTCGGGATTGGTGGACCAGATCGGATCGCCGTCGGCGCCTCCGTCCCCGCCCGGCGCCGCCAGGCACCACATCGCCGCCTGGCCGCACCGGTTGCTGTAGCTGGCGATCTCGCCCGACGGCCCCACCGAGACCACGGACAGCATGCTGCCGCCCAGGTCGGAGAAATCCAGGCCGCTGACGCGGGCGTCGGTGAAATCGACGACGACGAACTGCGCCGGATCGTAGGGATCCGTCGTGGCCTCGTCGTCCAGGAAGCGGAACATGGGATCGACGCCGCCATGGAGGAAAAAATCCGGCGTGATCAGGTGGTACATGCCGTAGCCCGACACGTGCGAGGCCTGGTCCTTGTATTCCCGATAGTCGTTGCCGGCCGCGAAGACCATCAGGATATCGGCCGCCGCCGCGCGCCGGAGCATGGCCGCCTGGGTCCGCAGGTCCCCGATCGGCACCATCTGGTATTTCAGCCGTTCGGGATGCGCGACCACATTGTCCCAATAGCCCGGGTTGTGGATCTGGGGACCGTCCGGATTGGCGGGATCGGGCATCATCACCGGCGGCGTACCGTCCGGGCCGTAGCTGCCGTTCAGGACCTGGGCGCCCGCGCGGATGGCATGATCGAAGGCGGTCCAGTCGCGGTCGAAATCGATGCGCAGGCCCAGCAGGCCGGCCTCGTAGGCCACGCCGTGCATGCCCGCGCCATCGCGCGCCGCGCCGATGATCCCGGCCACATGGGTGCCATGCCCTTCGATCCGGCCGGTATCCTCGTCCAGATCGGTGTCCGCGTAATCCCAGGGCCGCTGGTCGGGACGGAAATTCCAGCCGCCGACCACGCGGCCCCGGAATTCAGGATGCCGGGCGTACAGGCCCGAATCCAGCACCGCCACCAGCACCCCCTTGCCGGTATAGCCACGCGCGTAGGCATACTGGGCGCCGATTCTTTCGAGCGCGCCGCTGCGCCGGAATTCCGTGTCCACGAAAGCGGCCGGATCGAACAGGAAATCCCCGGGTGCGGCCAGCGCGGCGGCGGACATGCCCAGCCCGGCCAGCAGCGCGGACAGGCGCCGCCGCGCGCAGGACGGACGCCGCCTGGACAGGGATCGCGGGAAAAGGGAAACGGCCGCGGTACGGCGGGCGGATCGCGGAAGTGGCTGCATGGTCAGGTCCGTGATGGGCGTAGGGCCGGCGGGCGGCATGAATCGCGGGCATTCTCACACGAAGCGGGCGGCGCCCCCACCCGAGAAAACCCGCGTCCACGGCAGGGACACCAGGCCCGCGCCGGGAGCCCGGCGCCCGGCGGCGCGTTCAGGCGCCGGCCGGAGACGCCGCCAGCGCCCGCAGCCGCGCCGCGCGCAGGCCGTCGCGGATGCGCGCCGCGTCGCCGCCGGCGGCGCGGGCGATGGCGCCCGCGTCCACCGCGCGCACCGCCGCCAGCCGCCGCGACCAGAGCGCCGGATCGACGCCATCGAGCACGCACGCGGCCGCCGCCAGCAGCGCCTCGAAACGATCGGGCCGGCGCAACGCGTCGCAGGATTCCAGCAGCGCCAGCCAGGCGGCGGGATCGTCCGGCGCCGGCACGGACGCGCCGCCCGCGGCCTGGATGTCCGCCAGGCGGTCCAGCACCCCCGGCAGGAGCCGCGCCAGGTCGCGGCAGGCGGAAGGCGCCCGCAGCCGGTCCTGCAGCCCTGGAGCCGAATGCCTGCAGAGCAAGGCGTACCGCTGCGCCAGGTCCAGTCCCCGGGCGGCGCCCCGCGCCAGCCCGTCCGCCACGTCGTCATTCCACGCCAGGCCCGGCGCGACCCGGTCCAGCGCTCCGCACGCGGCCAGCACGTCGAGCATGCGGCCGGGATGGTCCGTCATCAATCCCTTGGCGAATTCCTGCCAGACGCGCTCCGGCACCAGGGCGTCGACCTCGCCGTCGCGCACCAGCGCGCGGCACAGGTCCAGGGTTTCCGGGGCGATGGAAAAATCGTGGAAGCGCGCGGCGAAGCGCGCCAGGCGCAGCAGGCGCACGGGGTCCTCGACGAAGGCCGGCCCCACGTGGCGCAGCACGCGGGCGCGCACGTCGGCCGCGCCGCCCAGGGGATCGATCAGCGTCCCGTCGGGCGCCCGCGCGATGGCATTGACCGTGAGATCGCGGCGGCGCAGGTCGTCTTCCAGGCTGACGTCCGGCCCCGCGTGGAAGACGAAGCCCCGGTAGCCCCGGCCGGACTTGCGCTCGGTGCGCGCCAGCGCGTATTCCTCGTGCGTGCGCGGGTGCAGGAACACGGGAAAATCCCCGCCCACCGGCGTGAAGCCGCGCGCCGCCATGATTTCGGGACCGGCCCCCACCACCACCCAGTCGCGGTCCCCCGCCGCCTGGCCCAGCAGGTCGTCGCGCACCGCGCCGCCGACGATGTAGACCTCCAGGCCATCGACGGCCGGGTCGTCCCGCGCGGTCACGGCCGCGCCGTCCGCGTCCCGTCCAAGGGATTCACCATGCCCAGGCGCGCCTTCAGCGAATCGGGCTGGCCGGAGAACAGCATGGCGTAATACACCGCGTTGGACAGGACGTTCTTCACGTACAGCCGTGTCTCGGTGAAGGGAATGGTCTCGGCGAAGATCGCGCCCTCGACCGGCGCCGGGAGCTGGGCGCGCCAGCGCTTCGGCCGCCCCGGCCCGGCGTTGTAGCCCGCCGTGGCGAGCAATTCGGACCCGTTCAGGTCCTGCAGCACCATGTTCAGGTAGTTGGTGCCCAGGACCGTGTTGGTGTCGAAATCATTGACCTGTCCAGGCTTGAAGTCCTTCATGCCGATCTTGCGCGCCACGTGCCGGGCGGTGGCCGGCATCAGCTGCATCAGGCCCGACGCCCCCACGCGCGAGCGGGCGTCGGTGATGAAGCGCGATTCCTGGCGGATCAGGCCGTAGACCCAGGCGGGATCGAGGTCGATCAGGCGCGCCTTGGCGGCCACCTGGCCCTCGAAGGGGGCGATGAAGCGCTGGCTGAAATCGGTCACGTTCCGGGTCAGCAGCGAAGTATTCACCACCCGGTCGTAGATGTGCTGCTCGCGGGCGAATTCCGCCGCGCCGCGCAGCTGGGGATCGCTCATGCCGCGCAGGGCGAAATTCCATTCGGGCACGGCTTCCTTGCGCCAGCCCAGGTCGAACAGCGCCACGGCGCGCCGCAGGCCGGGGTTGGCCCGCGCCTGGGCGATCCAGGCCGGATCCAGGGGACCGGGCTGCGCGGGCAGGGCCGGCGTGCGGCCCAGTTCCTCGGCCGCCAGCAGGCCGTAGAAGCCCTGCTCGCCGGCGATGGATTCGTAGTACTGGCGCGCGGCCACGGCGTTGCCCTGGGCCGCCAGGGCGCGGCCATACCAGTAGCGCCAGACGGGCTCGTCGGCCTGCCGCGCGCTCATCTTGCGGATGGCCGCCGCCACCCGCCCCCAGTCCAGGGGCGCGGCCCGCAATTCGGCGCGGACTTCCCAGGCGTGGTTGTAGTCGGTCATCGGCACGAAGCCGGATTGCCGGTACCAGCGCGCGGCCTCGGGATCGACGTTCAGGGCGGCCACCAGGCCGAACTGCCCCCAGACCCACTGCAGGTCGGCCTTCGGCATCCAGCCGGCCCAGCGTTCCTGGATGTAGCGGGCGGCCTCGGCCCGGTCGTCGGCGCGCGCCAGACGTGACAAGGCGATCGCGGCCAGCTCGAAATCGACGGCCGAGCGCGGCTGGCCGCGGGATTCCAGCCACTTGCGCGGATTCTTCATCAGGGCGGCGTACTGCACCATGGCCGCATCGTCGAACACCACGCCCGCCATGCGGTCGGCGTTGCCCTGCTTGCCGGTTTCCAGGATGTCGCGCAGCAGGCCGTTCAGTTCCTTGCGGCTGAGGACGTGGTCGGCCGCCGCCTGGTCCAGCAGGTCCCAGCAGTCGGCGTTGGGCTGGAACACGTCCAGGACCTCGGACGAACGGGCACGCTTGCCGCTTTGATGGCGGGCCAGCAGCAGGGCGCAGCGCACCGGGGCCGACGGGTCGGCCACCGCCGGCACCCGCAGCGCCTGGGCGTAGTCGCCGGCGCGCGTGGCCGCCAGGATCCAGTCGGCGCGGATGCGCTCGTCCAGGTAGGTGCCGGCCGCGTCGGCCAGGAATTGGCGCACCTCGGCGTCCGGGACGGGCCGCGCGCGGTCCTGCAGCCGGTTGCGCAAGGCCCAGTAGCGCGGATACAGGCCCAGCACCGGGTCGGCGGCGGCCAGCGGCGCCAGGCGGTCGAGATCGGCCCAGCGGCGTTTCTGGACGGCGTCGTAGGCGTCCTGGACTGCCTGGCGGGCGGCGGGGGGCACCACCACCGGCGCCGGCGCGGACACGACGGGCGGCGGGATGCCGGGCGCGGCGGGTTCCGGCGCGACGGCGGCCGGCGCGGCCAGGACGACGCGCGGCGCCTCGCCCGCCTGCTGCTCGGCCGCCGTGGGCGCCTGGGCGCCCGCGCAGCCCGCCAGCCCCAGCAGGACCGCCAGGCCCCAGGCCAGGGCTCCACGGCGCGGCCGGGACGAGGCCCGCCCTGCGCCCCCGCCGAATCCCGGATATCCTATAAAACTTCGCACCATAGCCAGAAACCCCGCGAGCCAATCACCACATGAATCAGAATGCACAGGATAACGCAGCCGCCCTGCGGGCGCGACTCAAGCGGCGCCGCGCCGAAATCCCGCCCCAGGACCGCGACCGGGGCGCGCTGCTGATCCGCGGCCGCCTGTACACCTGGCTGGCGACCAACCGCACCCGCCTGCGGGAATCGGGCCGCCCCGACATCCGCCGCATCGCCGCGTTCTGGTCCATGGCCGACGAGCCCGCCCTGCAGGCCCTGCTGGGCCAATGGGCGCAGGACGACACCCTGTCGATCTCGCTGCCGGTCGTCGCCGCGCCCGGCGAACCGCTGCGGTTCCGCGCCTGGACCCCGGACACGCCCATGCGGCCGGGGGCCTACGGCATCCTGGAACCCGAAGGCCCGGAAGCCCCGGCCCCCGACATCGTGCTGGTGCCCACGCTGGGCTACACGCGCCAGGGCGACCGCCTGGGCTACGGCGGCGGCTACTACGACCGCACCCTGGCCGCGCTGAAGGCGGCCGGCCACGCGTTCACGGCGGTGGGCATCGCCTGGGCCTGTGGCGACCTCAGCGGCGAATCCTACGCGCCCGCCGCGCACGACATCCGGCTGGACACGGTCCTGACCGACAAGGGCTGGGCCGTGCCGGCCCCGGAACTGTAATACCAGGGCCTGAGGACGGGGCCAGGACGCCGTCCTCAGGCCCGAGCCGCCGTCAGGCGTCGAGCCCCAGGTTGGCGCAGATCTGCGCCACCGCGTCGGCGTTGTTCAGGGTGTAGAAGTGCGCCCCAGGCGCGCCCTGCTCCAGCAGGCGCGCGGTCAGCCGCGTGACCGCGTCGATGCCGAAGGCGCGGATGGACGCCTTGTCGTCGCCGAAATCCTGCAGCCGCAACCGCATCCAGCGCGGGATCTCCGCCCCGCACATGGACGAGAAGCGCGCCAGCTGGGTGTAGTTGGTCACCGGCATGATGCCCGGCGTGATGGGGATGTCCACCCCTTGCGCGCGCGCCCGGTCGACGAAATCGAAATAGGCGTCGGGATTGAAGAAGTACTGCGTGATGGCGCCGTCGGCCCCGGCGCGCACCTTGGCCACGAAATGCCGCAGGTCGGATGCCGCGCTTTCGGCCTGGGGATGCATTTCGGGATAGGCGGCGACCTCGATGTGGAAATGATCGCCGTAGTGCTCGCGCACGAAGCCCACCAGGTCGGCCGCATGATGCAGTTCGCCCGTGTCGCCGCCCATGCCCGAGGGCAGGTCGCCGCGCAGGGCGACCAGGCGGCGGATGCCGCGCGCGCGGTAATCGTCCAGGATGACGCGCAGGTCGGCGCGCGTGGCGCCGATGCAGGACAGGTGCGGCGCCACGTCGACGCCCAGGTTCTGCAGCATCCGCACGGTGTCGGCCGTGCCCGCGCGGGTGGAGCCGCCCGCGCCGAAGGTCACGCTGACGTAGGCCGGCCGCAGGGCGGCCAGCCGCTTGGCGGACCGCACCAGGCGTTCCTGGGCGGCGATGTCGCGCGGCGGGAAGAATTCCAGGCTGATGGCCGAGGAGGAATCGCTCATGACGCCAGCAGTCCCGACAGCGCCGTGGATACGATGCTGTAGACGATCGCGCCGATCACCGCCCACCAGAAGCCGTCCACCTGGAAACCCTTCAGGATGGAGCCGGCGAACCAGAACACCAGGGCGTTGAGCACCAGCAGGAACAGGCCCAGCGTGACGATGGTCAGCGGCAGGGTCAGCAGGATCAGCAAGGGCTTGACCACGGCGTTGAGCAGGCCCAGCACCAGCGCGGCGATCAGGGCCGAGCCGAACGAGGCCACGGTGATGCCGGGCAGGATGTAGGCCACGATCAGCAGGGCCACGGCATTCAGGATCCAGACGAGCAGCAGCATGATGGCACTCTCCTCAGTAGCGGTAGTGGTCCGGCTTGAACGGCCCCGCGGCCGGCACGCCGATGTAGTCGGCCTGCTTCTGCGACAGCGTCGTCAGGCGCACGCCCAGCTTCTTCAGGTGCAGGCGGGCGACCTTTTCGTCCAGGTGCTTGGGCAGCACGTAGACCTGGCCGGTCTTGTACTGGTCGCCGCGCGTGAACAGTTCGATCTGGGCGATGGTCTGGTTGGTGAAGGACGCCGACATCACGAAGGACGGGTGGCCGGTGGCGCAGCCCAGGTTCACCAGGCGGCCCTTGGCCAGCAGGATGACGCGCTTGCCGTCCGGGAAGATGATGTGGTCGACCTGGGGCTTGATTTCCTCCCATTGCAGGTCTTCCACCGAGGCGACGTTGATCTCGCTGTCGAAGTGGCCGATGTTGCAGACGATGGCCTGGTCCTTCATGCGGTACAGGTGGTCGCGGTCGATGACGTGGTAGTTGCCGGTGGCGGTGACGAAGATGTCCGCCTGCTCGACCACGTCCTTGTCGTTCAGGTCCACCACGCGGTAGCCTTCCATCGAGGCCTGCAGGGCGCAGATCGGATCGACTTCCGTGACCCAGACCTGGGCGCGCAGGGCGGCCAGGGCCTGGGCGCAGCCCTTGCCCACGTCGCCGAAGCCGCACACCACTGCGATCTTGCCCGCGACCATCACGTCGGTGGCGCGCTTGATGCCGTCCACCAGGGATTCGCGGCAGCCGTACAGGTTGTCGAACTTGGACTTGGTGACCGAGTCGTTGACGTTGATGGCGGGGATCTTCAGTTCGCCGCGCTGGGACATCTGGTACAGGCGGTGCACGCCGGTGGTGGTTTCCTCGGTCACGCCGCGGATCTGCGCCAGCCGCGTGGAATACCACTTCGGGTCGCGGGCCAGCTGCGCCTTGATGGCGGCGAACAGCACGCGTTCTTCTTCGTTGGTCGGGTTGGCGATCACGGAAGCGTCGTTCTCGGCGTTCGCGCCCAGGTGCAGCAGCAGCGTGGCGTCGCCGCCGTCGTCCAGGATCATGTTGGCCTGCTCGCCCGGCCAGTCGAAGATGCGGTGCGTGTACTGCCAGTAGTCTTCCAGGGATTCGCCCTTGACGGCGAACACCGGCGTGCCGCCCGCGGCGATGGCGGCGGCGGCATGGTCCTGGGTGGAGAAGATGTTGCACGAGGCCCAGCGGACTTCCGCGCCCAGGGCCTTCAGCGTTTCGATCAGCACCGCCGTCTGGATGGTCATGTGCAGGCTGCCGGCGATGCGCGCGCCCTTCAGGGGCTGCGAGGCGGCGAATTCTTCCCGCGTCGCCATCAGGCCGGGCATTTCGGTTTCGGCGATGGCGAGTTCGCGGCGGCCCCAGTCGGCCAGGGCGATGTCGGCGATGACGTAGTCGTGTGCAGTGCTCATGGTGGTCCTGTAGAGCCTGCGCGCGGAGAAGGACGGCTGTGCCCACCCCCGCCCGCGCAGGGCAATGGTGGGCGCCGTTCATGAAGAAGGTTCCTGAGCCTGGCGGTCCGCGTGCGCGCCCGGGGCGGGCGGCGGGACCGGTGCAGCGCCCCTCAGGAAAAGGGGGACATTATACCGTGGGCCGGCGGCGGCCTACACGCCATCCGGCGCCGTCCCCATGGCGTGGAACAGGCGCGCGGCGTCCAGCAGCCGCCGCGAACGGACATCCAGGGCGTCGAGCGCCGCCAGATCCGCCTGGCGGCCGGCGGCGCGGGCGACCGACGGCGGCACCGCGCCCAGGGCCGCGCGGCGCATGGCGTCGCCGGCCGCGCCCCGGGCGGCCCCGGCGGCGGCGTCCCCGGCGGCCTGCGCGGCGCCCGCCTGCTCCAGCGACGCCAGCGCGTCGGCCACCTCGCGGAAGGCGGCCAGCACCGTGCTCCGGTAATCGTCCTCGGCCGCCGCGTAGGCCCGCAGGCTGGCGCGCCGTTGCGCCCGCAGGGCGCCGCCGTGGAACAGCGGCGCCGTCAGGCCGCCCGCCAGGCTCCACAAGGCGCCCTCGGGCGACAGCGCAGCCGGCCAGTCGTAGCCGCCGCGCCCCATGGCGGCCGTCAGGGTCAGGCTCGGGAACAGGTCGGCGCTCGCCGCGCCCGCGTCGTGGGCGGCCGCGCGCAAGGCGGCGGCCGCCGCCTGGACGTCGGGCCGCGCGGCCAGCAGCGCGGAGGGCACCAGCACGGGGATGCGCACGGGCAGGGCCAGCCGATCGAACGCGATGGCCTCGGGCGCCCGGTCGGGGGCGCGCCCGAGCAGCACGGCCAGGGCATGCCGGACCGTCAGCGCCTGGGCCCGCAAGCCGGGGATCTGCGCGGCCACGGCCTCGGCCTGGCGGCGCGCGTCCAGGACGGCGGCGCGCGGCGCGGCGCCCAGGGCCCGCCGGCGGGAGGCTTCCGCCTCGTCGCACCGCAGGCCGTCCGCCACGGACTCCAGGATGTCCAGGCGGGCCCGCAACGCGGACAGGGTCAGCGCGCCGGACACGACATTCGCCGCCAGCGCCTCGCGGGCGGCGCGCCACTGGGCCTCCCGCTGCTCCACCCGGTCGGCCAGGGCGCGGTTGCGCTCGCGGATCGAGCCGAACAGGTCGAAGGTGTAGCGGACCTGGGCCTGGCCGACGAAGGTGTCGTAGATCGATGTCCGGGGCAGTTCGGGCAGGGGCGGCGGCAGTTCCAGCGGCAGGCCGAGCGCGCGCTGGCGCGCCGCCTGGGCGCCCAGGTCGACCGCGGGCATCTCCGTGGCCCCGGTCCGCGCCCGCAGGCCCTCGCGCGCCGCCTCCAGGCGTGCGCGCGCGGCGGCCAGGTCGGGATTGGCCGCCCGGGCCTCCGCCACCAGCGCATCCAGTTCGGGCGCGCCGAACGCCGTCCACCAGAACGCCTCCGGCGCCTGCGCCGCCACCAGCACGGGGCCGCCGCCCGGCGGCGCGGCACCATCCCCCGACATGCCGGCGGCGTAACGCACCGGCTCGGGCATGGCCGGCGGCCGCCCCGAAGGCCCCAGGGCGCAGCCCGCCAGGCCCAGGCCCAGCGCGGCCGCGCCGATCGCCCGTGGCCAGCTCATCGCGATTCCTCCCCGGCGCGGCCCGCGGCCGGCGCCCCGCCCTCGTCCCGGACCCGGAACATCAGCGCGTACAGGGCCGGCAGCACGAAGACCGTCAGGACCGTGGCGCTGGTGATGCCGCCCATCAGGGCGGTCGCCATGGGGCCGAAGAAATCGCTGCGCAGCAGCGGGATCAGCGCCAGCACGGCGGCCGCCGCCGTCAGCGTGATGGGGCGGAAGCGCCGGACGGTCGCGTCCACGATGGCGTCGATGCGCCGGTGGCCGGCCGCGATGTCCTGCTCGATCTGGTCCACCAGGATGACCGAATTGCGCATGATGATGCCGAACATGGCGATCACGCCCAGCAGGGCGACGAAGCCGAAGGGCTTGCCGAAGAGCAGCAGCGCCAGGACGACGCCGATCAGCCCAAGCGGGGCGGTCAGGACGACCAGCGCCACCCGGGAGAACCGCTGCAGCTGGATCATCAGCAGGGTCAGCACGGCCACGACCAGGATCGGCGCCTCGGCATTGATCGACGCCTGCGCCTTGGCGCTGTTCTCCACCGCGCCGCCGACCTCGATCCGGTAGCCCACCGGCAGACCGGCGCGGATGTCCGCGAGCCGCGCGTCCACGGCCCGCGTCAGGTCGATCCCCTCGACGCCCGGCGCCACATCGGCGCGCACGGTGATCGTGGGCTGCCGGTCGCGTTCCCAGACGATGGCGGGCTCCAGTCCGTCGCGCAGCCCGCCCAGCGCCTCCAGGGGCACGGGGCCCCGGGGCGAAGGCAGCGCCAGGTGCGCCAGGGCCTCGGGGCCGCTCCGCTCGGATTCCGGGGCGCGCAGGTCGATGCGGATCAGGCGGTCGCCCTCGCGGTACTGCGACACGGGCCGGCCCGACAGGGTCATGGCCAGGAAGTCCGCAATGTCGCGCGACGCGATGCCCAGCCGCTGCGCGGCCTGCTGGTCGACCTCGAAATGCGACACGCGCGCCGACGGTTCGTCCCAGTCGAACTGCGTGTCGCGGGCGCGGGGATCGGCGCGCAGCACGGCGGCCACGGCCTCCGCCGCCTGGCGCACGCGGGGGACGTCGTCGCCGCTGACGCGGAACTGGACGGGAAAGCCGACGGGCGGTCCCGATTCCAGGCGCGACACCCGCCCGCGCACGGCCGGGAATTCCGTGCGCAGCGCCGATTCCAGCCAGGGCTTGAGCGCTTCCCGGTCCTCGATGGACTTCGCCGTCACGACGTACTGCGCGAAGTTCGGCGACGGCAACTGCTGGTCCAGCGGCAGGTAGAAGCGCGGCGCGCCGGTGCCCACGAAGCCCACCGCGCGCGCCACCTCGGCGCGTCCGTCCAGCAGCGCCTCCAGGCGTTTCGCCTGTTCCAGCGTCGCCTCGAACGAGGCGCTTTCGCGCAGGCGCAGGTCCACCAGCAGCTCCGGCCGGGCGGAGTCGGGGAAGAACTGCTGCGGCACCAGCCGGAAGGCCGCCAGCGCGGCCACGAACAGCGCCAGCGTCGCCACGACGACGATGGCGCGGCGACGCACGCAGGCATGCAGCCAGCGCCGCAGCCGGCGGTAGAAGGGCGAATCGTAGAGATCCCGCGCCGGAGCGCCGTCCGCCGGAGCGGGATGCGCGTGCGGCCGCAGCAGGGCGTGGCCCAGCAGCGGGATCAGGATCACGGCGGCCAGCCAGGACACCAGCAGCGAGATCGCCGACACCTGGAAGATCGAGCGCGTGTATTCCCCGGTGTTCGAGCGCGCCAGGGCGATCGGCAGGAAGCCCGCGACCGTGACCAGCGTGCCCGTCAGCATGGGAAACGCCGTGCTGGTGTAGGCGAAGGCCGCCGCCTCGAGCCGGCCCCAGCCCTGCTCGAGCTTCACGGCCATCATCTCGACCGCGATGATGGCGTCGTCCACCAGCAGGCCCAGCGCCAGGATCAGGGTGCCCAGGGACACCTTGTGCAGCCCGATGCCCATCCAGTCCATCACCAGCGCCGTCAGCGCCAGCACCACCGGGATCGAGATCACGACCACCATGCCGGTGCGCAGCCCCAGCGACACCAGGCTGACCAGCAGCACGATGGCCACGGCCTCGCCCACGGCACGCAGGAACTCGTCGACCGAGGCCGTCACGGCGTCGGGCATGCTGGCGACCTCATCCAGCGACAGGCCCGCCGGCAGCCGCGCCCGCAGGCCGTCGGCCGCGTCCCGCAACGCCCGTCCCAGCTCCACCACGTCGTGCCCTTCGGCGGCGGTCACGCCGATGCCCAGCACCGGCCGCCCGCCGTGCCGCATCTGCGTGGACGGCGGCTCCGCCGCGCCGCGCCGGATCTCGGCGATGTCCCCCAGGCGCGCCAGCCGGTCGCCGACGGGGATCAGCGTGTCGGCCAGATCGTCCAGGCTGTGGAACTGCCCCGTGGGGCGCACGTACAGCCGGTCGGACGCGGTCGCCATCACGCCGGGATCGGCCACGGCGTTGCGCGCGGCGATCGCCTGGGCGATGCGCGCCGGCGTCAGGCCGGACCGCGCCATCACGGCATTGGGGATGCGGACCTCGATGCGCTCTTCCTGGTCGCCGAAGTAATCGACCTTGGCCACCCCCGGCACCCGCAGCAGCACGGTGCGCAGGATGTCGGCCTGTTCGCGCAGCTGCGCCGGCGTATAGCCGTCGCCCGCCAGCGCATAGATGTTGGTGTACACGTCGCCGAACTCGTCGTCGAAGAACGGCCCGGCCACCCCGGCGGGCAGCTCGGCGGCCATGTCGCCGATCTTCTTGCGCACCTGGTACCACTCGTCAGGCACCTTGCCGGCGGCCACGGCCTCGCTCATGAAATAGAAGATCGTCGACTGCCCCGGCCGCGAATAGCTGGCGGTGTAATCGCGATGCGGCATTTCCTGCAATGTACGCTCGATGCGGTCGGTGACCTGCTCGCGCACCTGTTCCGCCGTGGCGCCGGGCCACAGGGTCTGGACCACCATGACGCGGAAGGTGAAGGGCGGATCCTCGGACTGCGCCAGGCGCAGGCCCGCCAGCGCGCCGGCCACCACCATGACCGCGATCAGGTAGATCACCAGCGCGCGATGCAGGATCGCCCAGCGCGACAGGTTGAAGCCCCCGTCCCCCGGGCGGGGCGCGGACGGCCCGCTCACCGGCCGTCTCCGCCCGGCGCGGCGGCCCGGGGCCGATAGGGCACGGCCTCGACCCGCTGCCCTTCGGACACCGTGTGCGCGCCCTGGGCGAGCACGACCTGCCCGGGCTCCAGGCCGGCCGAGACCGTCACGGTGTCGGCGCCGTAGGCCGCGACCTCGACCGCCCGCAAGGCCAGCGCGCCCTTCGCGTCCACGACCCAGACCGCCGGCCGGTCGCCCTGGTGGAACAGCGCGGTGGTGGGCAGGGTGTAGCGCGCCCCGGCCGATTCGGGCGCCCGGAAGCGGACCGTGGCCGTCATCCCCAGGCGCAGCGCCGGGACGGCCGCATCGAGCCGCAGCTTCACCCGGAAGCCGAGGTTCGCCGGATCGGCGGCCCGGGCGACCTCCCGCACGCGGGCGGACAGCCGCACCCCCGGCAGCGCCACCGGCTCGACCTCGGCCATCCGGCCGGGCTCGACGTCCGCCACCCGGCGCGCGTGCAGATCCACGACGGCCTCCAGGCCGTCCCCCCAGGCCAGGGTATAGACGGGCTGGCCCGCCGCGACATTCTGGCCCGCCGAGGCCTGCTCGGCGATGATCACGCCATCATGTCCGGCGACCAGCCGCGTGTAGGCCATCTGGTCGCGCGCGTGCGCCAGCGCCTGGCCGGCCTGCTCGTACCGGGCCCGCGCCTGGGCCAGCTGCCCGCGCGTCTGTTCCGCCTGTGCCTGGGCGATCAGTCCCTCGCGCCCCTGGGCCTGGTCCCGCCGCCATTGCCGCTCGGCCACGTCCAGCGCCTCACGCGCGGCCCGGTGCTCGGCCCGGGCCGATTCCAGGTTCTGGCGCCAGGGTCCGGGGTCCAGTTCCGCCAGGACCTGGCCGGCGCGCACGGCGTCGCCCAGCCCCGCGTGGCGCCGCAGGATCAATCCCGCCTGCCGGAACGACAGCGGCGTGGATTCGGGCGCGGCGATCACGCCCGGCGCACTCCAGGCGGCGGCCAGCGCATCCGGCCGGACCTCGACCGTCGGCGCCGGGCGTGGCGGCGGTTCGGCCGGTTCCCGGGCGCCGCAGGCGGCCAGCGCGGCGCAGGTGGCCGCCAGGGCCAGACGGTACGACGGACGTGCGAAGGTGTCTTTCATGTGCGTCCCAGCGAGCGGCGAACGATGGACACGGCCGACGGACCCGGTCCAGGCGGCCGACGGCCGTCATGCCGACGGGCAGTTTATTTCAATGCAGACATGAATTCAAATACATTATCGTATCCGAAATGAATGCCGGGCATTCAGGCCCGCGCATGCGCGGCCGCGCGGTTTGTTCCTACAATCCGGACATCATGAAAACGAAAATCCGCCTGACCCGCGAGCAGAGCAGGGAACAGACCCGGCAGCGCCTGCTGGACGCGACGCGCGCCCTGTTCGCCGCGCAGGGCTTCGCGGCCACCAGCGTCGAGCAGATCGCGCTGGAGGCCGGCTACACCCGGGGTGCGTTCTATTCCAATTTCCAGGACAAGGCGGACATCTTCCTGGCGCTGCTGCGGCGGGAACACGAACGCATCATGGGGGAGCTGCAGGCGCTGCTGGACGAACCCGCCCCCGAGGGCCGGGGAGGCCCGCCGCCCCGGGACCTGCTGGAATCCCGGCTGCTGGCGCACTATGCCCGGATGCACCAGGACTCCCAGTTGCTGGCGCTGATGCTGGAGGCCCGGCTGCAGGCGGCGCGGGACGCGGCCTTCGCGCCCCATTTCCGCCGCTTCCGGGAAGACCTGCTGGACGCCGTGGGGCGCTACGCCCAGGCCTTCGCGCGGCGCGCGGGGCTGACGCTGTCCCTGAGTCCGGAAGACCTGGCCTTCGGCTTCGTGGCGCTGTGCGACGGCTGCGCGCTGCACCGGCTGGCGGGCAGCCGTCCGGACGACGCGGACATCGAACGGGTCCTGCGCGCCTTCATGAAGCGCATGGCATTCGAGTCCTGAGCGTGCCCTCCACGCCGCGCAGCCTGCGGCCGCTTGCATCCCCACCTCGCGGCTTGCATGCCGCTCGGGTGCGCCAGGCACAGGGCAGTCCACCAGGACTGCCCTGTGCCCGGGCTTATCCCGCCGAAGCGGGCCGTCGCCGTCAGGCCGCGGCCTTCAGGACCTGGACCTTGTCGGTGGCTTCCCAGCTGAATTCCGGTTCGCTGCGGCCGAAATGGCCGTAGGCGGCGGACTTGGAATAGATGGGACGCAGCAGGTCCAGCATGTTGATGATGCCCTTGGGACGCAGGTCGAAATGTTCACGCACCAGGCGCGCGATCTGGTCGTCGGGGATCACGCCCGTGCCTTCGGTGTAGACCGTGATGTTGATGGGTTCGGCCACGCCGATGGCGTAGCTGACCTGCACCTGGCACTGGCGGGCCAGGCCGGCGGCGACGATGTTCTTGGCCACGTAGCGCGCGGCGTAGGCGGCGGAGCGGTCGACCTTGGACGGGTCCTTGCCGGAGAACGCGCCGCCGCCGTGCGGGCAGGCGCCGCCGTAGGTGTCGACGATGATCTTGCGGCCCGTCAGGCCGCAGTCGCCCTGCGGGCCGCCGATGACGAACTTGCCGGTGGGGTTGATCAGGAACTTGGTCCTGTCCGTGAGCAGGCCGTCGGCGAAGACCGGGCGGATGATGTGCTCGATGGCGGCGTCGCGGATGTCGGCCTGGGAGATGTCGGGATGGTGCTGGGTGGACAGCACCACGGTGTCGACCTCGGCCGGCTTGCCGTCGACGTAGCGGAAGGTGACCTGGGACTTCGCGTCCGGACGCAGCCAGGGCAGACGGCCGTCCTTGCGCAGTTCGGCCTGGCGCTGCACGATGCGATGCGAATACCAGATCGGCGCGGGCATCAGGTCGGGGGTCTCGTCGCAGGCGTAGCCGAACATCAGGCCCTGGTCGCCGGCGCCCTGGTTCAGGATTTCCTCCGGCGTGCGGTCCACGCCCTGGGCGATGTCGGGGGACTGCTTGTCATAGGCGACCAGCACCGCGCAGCCCTTGTAGTCGATGCCGTAGTCGGTGTTGTCGTAGCCGATGCGGCGGATCGTGTCACGGGCGACCTGGATGTAGTCGACGTTGGCGCGCGAGGTGATCTCGCCGGCCAGCACGACCAGGCCGGTGTTGCAGAGGGTTTCGGCGGCGACGCGGGAATTCGGATCCTGCTCGAGCAGCGCGTCGAGGATGGCGTCGGAGATCTGGTCGGCGACCTTGTCGGGGTGGCCTTCGGAGACGGATTCGGAGGTAAAGAGAAAATCGTTGTTTGCCACAGCGATGCGTCCTGTAAAAACGCCGGGTCCGCCGGCGCGAGGTTGAACGAAACGCGTTGCACCTCTTCAGGATATCGGGGCGCGACGCTTTAGCGGAAATGGGCCCGGCCGGGGCGCCCCGTCGGGTGATCGCTCCGCAAGTTGTCGGTTAACTCAGCGATCCCGGCCATTTTAAGCGAAAATGAGGGCTGTCCCAAAGAAAGCTTATGCCCCGGTGTGGTGTTTGCACGATGCGCGCATCCGCGCGGACCGTGCCGTGCCGGGGGCAGACCGCCCCGCTCGATCCTCAATGCCGCTGTTCCTCGTCCGCCTGCTGGCCGCGCTGCCCCTGTCCTGGCTCCAGGCCATCGGCCGGCTGCTCGGCACGATCGTCTACCTGTTTCCGGGCCGCTACCGCCGTCGCCTGCGGGCCAACGCCGCGCAGGCGGGCTATGCCGACCCGGCCTTCGCCCGCCGCGCCGCCGCCGAATCCGGCGCCATGATCCTGGAGATACCCAAGGTCTGGTGGCGCACCCCGCAATGCCTGGCCCTGACGGGCGGCGACCAGGAATCCGTGGTGCGCGAGGCCCTGGCCGAAGGCCGGGGCGTGCTGTATCTGACGCCCCATCTGGGCTGCTTCGAAATCACCGCCCGCCACCTGACGCAATACGGGCCGCTGACGGTGATGTTCCGCCCCTCGCGCAGCCCGCTGCTGGACCCGATCGTCGAATCCGCGCGCGACATGCGCAATCTGCGCGCCGTGCCGGCCAACCGCAACGGCGTGCGCGAATTCGTGCGCGCCCTCAAGCGCGGCGAGGCGGTGGGCATGCTGCCCGACCAGGTGCCACGCGAAGGCGACGGCGTCTGGCTGCCCTTCTTCGGCCGCCACGCCCTGACCATGACCCTGGCCGCGCGCCTGGCCCTGCAGACGGGCGTGGCCGTGATCCTGACCGCCGGCGAGCGCCTGCCGGGCGGGCGCGGCTGGCGCATCCATTACCTGCGCCTGCCCGAGCCGCTGCCCGGCGACCCCGCCGCGCTGGCCGCCGCGATCAACCAGGCGATGGAAACCCTGATCCGGCGCTTCCCGGAACAATACCTGTGGAGCTACAACCGCTACAAGGAACCGGACGACGCCCCGCCCCACCCCGACCGGTCCGCGCCCCATGAACCGGCCTGACCGCCCGCGCGCCGACGCCGTCCTCCCCCGATTTCCCGACCATGGCCTTCGATAAGAAACCCCTGCTGCGCGCCGTCCTGGGCCATTTCGTCCGCTGCTCCACCCGCGCGCGGCTGCGCTGGGGGCGCGTCCTGGGCTGGCTGACGCCGCGCCTGCTGCGCTCCCGCGCCCACATCGTCCGGGTGAACCTGGCACGCTGTTTTCCCGACCTGTCCCCGGCCGACCGGGACGCCCTGGCGCGCCGCCACTTCCGCCTGCTGGCCCAGTCCTTCGTGGACCGGGGCCTGTGCTGGTTCGGCCCGCCCGAGCGCATCCTGGACACGATCGAACTGCATGGCGAACACCACCTGAAGGCACTGCTGGACCAGGGCCGCCGCATCCTGATGTTCGCGCCGCACTTCATCGCCCTGGACGCCGCCGCCACGCGCCTGACCCTGTTCCTGAAGGAATCGGCCACGCTGTACACGCGCCAGAGCGACGCCGACGTGGACGAGATCGTGCGCCTGGGGCGCGGGCGCTTCAACCAGGTGCACCTGGTCAGCCGCCACGACGGCGTGCGCGGCCTGATCCGGCACCTGCGCAAGGGCATCCCGGTGTACTACCTGCCGGACATGGACTTCGGCCGCCAGGGCAGCGCCTTCATCCCCTTTTTCGGCGTGCCCGCCGCCACCCTGCTGTCGGCCGCGCAGATCGCCTCATCCTGGGACGCCGCCGTGGTGCCGGTCATCAGCCGCCTGGATCCCGAGACGGGCCGCTACCGGGTGGACGTCGGCCCGCCCGTGGAACCGTTCCCCGGCGACGACGGCCCCGAGGCCGCCACCGCGCGCCTGAACGCCCTGATCGAGGACGAAGTCCGCCGCGATCCGGCCCAGTACTACTGGGTGCACCGGCGCTTCAAGACGCGGCCGGAGGGGGAACGGGGGTTTTATTGACCAATTCCCCACCGATGTTACATTGCATGAAGGATAGTAACGTCGCTGAGTGGGATGCAAGGTCATGCGATCCGACCGTAATGCAATCAATGCCCCGGACAAACTTACCCCCATTGCCCACGCCGTTCGCGATGCAAGCGGCGCTTGGCGCGCCCCGCATGATCTAGTCGCCCATTTGCATGACGTCGGCGAGCTCGCCGCCCGCTTCGCCCAAACATTCGGTTCGGACTGGGCGCGCCTGGCAGGTCGCTGGCACGATCTGGGAAAATTCCGTTCGCACTTCCAGAACTACATCCGTCTCGCCAGTGGCTTTGAGGCGGATGCGCACATCAAGGGCGAAGGGGGCAAGGCGCCTCACTCGACAGCGGGCGCCATGCTCGCCATCGAACGCTTCGGCATCGCGGGACACGTCCTGGCCTACCTGATCGCAGGCCACCATGCGGGTTTGGATGATTGGTTCGATGGCCTGGCCACCCGCCTCGCTGACCCGAAAAGCCGTGCGGAACTGACTGAATCGCTCGCCGAGAATCCCCCGGCCGACCTGCTGGATACCGGCGCATTCAAACCCGATTTACGCGCCATTCCCGGTGGCAGGGACGGTTTCGCGCTTTGGGTGCGCATGTTGTTCTCCGCGCTCGTCGATGCGGACTTTCTGGATACCGAACGCTACATGGACCCGGACAAGTTCGCCCGCCGCAACGCATGGCCCACGCTCAAAGAACTGATGCCGCTGTTCGATGCGCACATGGAAAAACTCATCGTTCAGGCGAAACCGACCGATGTCAATAAATTACGCACCGACATCCTGCACCAATGCAAGGATGCCGCCGCGCTCGATCCTGGCCTGTTTTCGCTCACCGTACCAACCGGCGGCGGCAAGACACTTTCAGGCATGGCCTTCGCACTGGCACATGCGCGCCGCCACGGCAAGCGCCGGATCATTCACGTCATTCCTTACACCAGCATCATCGAACAAACCGCTGATGTCTTTCGCGGCATCTTCGGCGATGCGGTGATCGAGCACCACAGCAACGCCGAGTCGCGCTCCGCAGGGGCGCGTGGATTGAAACCGGGACGTGTTCCGGGCCGATTCACAATGGGGAGTTATTCGGGGCTGCGTTGAATTGGGCTGAGAAACAGCAAAATTGACAGCCCAGCCGCCCGCGGGCGGCTATCTATTGACAGCAGCGAGGCCCGCCGCTGCTATATATCCAGTTGCGCAGGAGTGATGCCGAGCGCTGCTGCGATCTTCTCAATGCTGGCTTTGCGCAAGCGTTCGCTGTTTTCCTGTTGAGCATAAGCGGACTGACTGACGCCTAGGCGTTTTGCCACCTCGGCCTGGGTCAGGCCAAGGTGTTCTCGCCAGGCGCGGACAGGGGTAGCGCCATCTACAGCGTGGCTGATGACGTCGTGAGGGATCAAATCGCGTGCTTCGGAGCGGGTCGCCACGTAATCGGCGTAGGGAATCACCACGAAGGCGGGCTTGCCGCCCGGGCCGTTGATGATCTGGATGTTAGTAGGTGCGTTCATCGCGTTTCCTCACTTCCTGAATTTCAATAATCTTGACCTCGACGCCCCAATCGAACAAGACGCGGTAGTTACCGACGCGCAGGCGGTATCCGTACTGATGGTTTGTCAGCGCCTTGATGTTCTGGCAGTCTGGCATTGTCGCCAAGGTACTGACGCCATCGCGGATCGTCGCCTGATGTTGGCGGTCAATCTTGCGCAGTTGCTTGGCTGCTTTGGGAGTCCAGAAGATCGAGTTCATGGTTGATTATAAGTTAAATATAAGTTTTTATCAACCAATATAAGTTTTAGGCTCTGCCATCAGCAGGGCCTTTTTCATGAGCGCAAGAAATGGTTTTCCTCTCCCTCATCGCGCTCCGCAAGGGCGCGTGGATTCAAACATCTTCGATAGCACGGTCAGGACGAATACCCAAAAGTCGCACTCCACAAAGTGCGCATGGATCAGAGCAAATTCACCAGATAAAATGGCGAAACCCCCTTCCGAAGCCCACCATGCCCGCCACCGCCTCTGAAGCCAAGAAACCCTGGCAGAGGCAAGACAGATGCCGCAGTTCGACGCATCCCCCAATTCACGCGCCGCATCGTGCGCACGCGGTCGGCGCGGCACCGGGTGCCGTGCTGTCGGGCATTTGAGAGGATAATGCACCGATGATCTGGAACTTCACCAAAATGCACGGCGCGGGCAACGATTTCGTTGTCCTGGACGGCGTGCGCCAGTCCATCGACCTGACGCCCGCCCGCGCCCGGGCCCTGGCCGACCGCCATTTCGGCATCGGCGCCGACCAGATCCTGCTGGTCGAAGAACCCCTGCATCCGGACGCGGACTTCCGCTACCGGATCTTCAACGCCGACGGCGGCGAGGTCGAACACTGCGGCAACGGCGCGCGCTGCTTCGTGCGCTTCGTGCACGAACAGGGCCTGTCGCGGCGCAACCCGCTGCGCGCCGAGATCGCCACCGGACTGATCGTGCTGCACGAGGCCGACGACGGCCGGGTCGGCGTGGACATGGGCCGCACCGCCTTCACGCCCGAAGCCGTCGCATTCGATCCCGCCGGCCTGGACACCCGCGCCTGCGGCCGGGACACGCTGTACCGGCTGGACCTCCCCGCCGAGGCGGGCGAGGTCTGGTGCTCGCTGGTGGCGATCTCCAACCCGCACGCCGTCGTCCAGGTCGACGACGTGGACACCCATCCCGTCGGCCGCATCGGACCGGCCATCGAATCCCACCGCCGCTTCGCCCAGCGCGTCAACGCCGGCTTCATGCAGGTGATCGACCGCCACCACATCCGCCTGCGGGTCTACGAACGCGGCGCGGGCGAAACGCTGGCCTGCGGCACCGGCGCCTGCGCCGCCGCCGTCGCCGGCATCCGGCGCGGCCTGCTGGACAGCCCGGTGCGCGTCGACACGCGCGGCGGCGCGCTGCGGATCGAATGGGACGGCGAGGCCCTGCGCATGCAGGGTCCGGCAACCACGGTTTTTCATGGCCAGATCGACATCGACGCCCTGGCCGCGACCTTCTGACTGACGGAAAGCCCACATGACGCAGGATGCCTTCACCGCCCAGGACGTGGCGGACTACCTCAGCCGCAACCCGGATTTCTTCGAGGCGCACGCCGACGTCTTCGCCTCGCTGAACGTGCCCCACCCCCACCAGGCCCGCGCGATCTCGCTGGGGGAACGGCAGATCCTGACCCTGCGCGCGCGCGTCAAGGAACACGAGCACCGGCTGATGCAGCTGCTGCACAACGCCGGCGGCAACGAACGCATCAACCAGGCGCTCATGCAATGGTGCGCGCGCATGCTGGCCGAGCCCGACGCCGAACGCATTCCGGCCCACATCATCCGCAGCCTGTCGGACCAGTTCGACCTCAGCGCCATCGCGCTGCGGGTCTGGGACCTGCCCGCGCTGGAAGACAGCGAATTCGCCCAGGACGTCGACGCCGGGATCCGCGCCTACGCCGAAAGCCTGGCGCAGCCCTACTGCGGCCCGCGCAAGGAGCAGGAACCGGCCCGCTGGCTGGCGTCCGAACCCGCCTCGCTGGCGATCCTGCCCCTGCGCACGCTGAACGGCGCCGCGCCGGTCGGCCTGCTGGTCCTGGGATCGGACGACGCCGGGCGCTTCACGCCGGACATGGGCACGGCCTTCCTGTCGCTGATCGCCTCCCTGGCGGGCGCGGCCCTGGGGCGGCTGGCCCGCACGGCGCCCGAGGCGGCCTGAGCGGCGGATCGCCATGAACGCGCGTTCCGGAGGCCGGCGTCCTGGCGCCGGCGTCGGGGCAACGGCCCCCGCCGCGCGGCCGGCGGCATCCGCCTCCGAAGAGCCCGCGCCGGACGACGCCCTGGCCGAGGCCTGGCTGTCCGAACTCGGGGCGCAGCAGCGCTATTCCGACCACACGATCGCCGCCTACCGCCGTGACCTGCGGGCGCTGCAGCGATGCTTTCCCGGCCAGCCGCTGGACGCCCTGGGCGAGGCCCAGATCCGCCAGGCCCTGGGACGGCTGCATGCGTCCGGACTGCAGCCCCGCAGCCTGGCGCGCGCCCTGGCCGCCTGGCGCAGCTACTACGAATGGCGCGCGCCCGCCGCCGGCCTGACGCGCAACCCGGCCCACGGCGTGCGCGCGCCCCGGATCCCGCACAGCCTGCCCAAGGCCCTGTCCGTGGACCAGGCCCAGGCCCTGCTGGACCGCAGCCACCTGCCGCCCGCCGAAACCCCGGTGGAACGGCGCGACATGGCCATGTTCGAGATCCTGTATTCCGGCGGCCTGCGGCTGTCGGAACTGGTCGGCCTGGACTGGCGGCCGGTGCGCGCGCCCGGCCACGTTTCGCACAGCTGGATCCTGGCCGACGAGGGCGAGGCGGTCGTCCGGGGCAAGGGCGGCAAGACCCGCATCGTGCCGCTGGGCCGCCAGGCCCTGTCCGCCCTGCGGGCCTGGCTGGAAGTCCGCGACGGCATGCTGAACCCCAGGTCCGACGAAGACGCCCAGGCCGCGCTGTTCCTGGGCGAACGCGGCCTGCGCATCGGCCCGCGCGTGGTGCAGCTGCGCCTGCAGGCCCTGGCCCAGCGCGTCGGCCTGCCGCTGCACGTGCACCCGCACAGCCTGCGGCACAGCTTCGCCAGCCACCTGCTGCAATCCGCCCAGGACCTGCGCGCCGTCCAGGAACTGCTGGGGCACGCCAACATTTCCACGACCCAGATCTACACCCGGCTGGACTTCCAGCACCTGGCCGCCAGCTACGACCAGGCCCATCCCAGGGCCCGGCGCAAGACCGAAGACTGACGGTCGCAACCGCGGGCAGGCGGGGCGGACACCGGCCGCCGCGCGGCGATCCCTACGGCGCCTCGAAGGCCCGCAGCAATTGCGTCGTGTTCCAGCGGAACATGCCCAGATAGGTCGAGGCCTCGTGCCCCGGCAGGTCCAGCGTGTCCGCGTACAGGACGCCGCCCGGCTTCACGCCGGTCTCGGCCGCGACCTGCCGCAGGGCGTTCGAATTGCCGCCCTGCTCCAGGAAGATCGCGCGGATGTGATGCGCGCGGATCCGCGCCACCAGGTCCGCCATGGCGCGCGCCGAGGGCTCCGCCTCGCTGGACAGGCCGACCACCGACAGGACCTCGATGCCGTAGGCCGCGCCGAAATAGCCGAAGGCGTCGTGCGACGTCGCCAGGACGCGCCGATCGGCGGGGATGGCGTCCAGTTTCCGGCGCCATTCGGCGTCGGCCTGGCGCAGCTTGCGCACATAGGCTTCCGCCCGCGCCTGGTAGGCGGAAGCGTGGGCCGGATCGGCGTCGGCCAGCCCGCGCGCGACGTTGCGCGCATAGACCACGCCGTTGGACAGGTCCTGCCAGGCATGGGGATCGACGCCGCCATGGTCGTGATCGTGGCCCGCGTGGCCATGCCCGTGGTCGTCGTCCGCATGCGCGTGGCCGCGGTCCGCGTCCTCGTGTCCATGCGCCTCGTCCTGGTCCTCGTCGTCCAGGCGCCGGGGCTTCACGCCCCGCGAGGCCTCGATCGTGCGCCCCTTGAAACCGGCCGCCTCGACCAGGCGCGGCACCCAGGACTCGAAGCCCAGTCCGTTGACCACCAGCACCCGGGCCCCGCCCAGGGCGCGCGCGTCCTTCGGCGTCGGCTCGAAGGTGTGGGCGTCGCGCATCGGCCCGACGAGGACGTCCAGACGGATATCGTCCCCGCCCACCTCGCGCACGATATCGCCCAGGATCGAGAACGAGGCCACCACGGGCAGGCGCGCATCGTCCGCCGCGCCCTCGGCCCGGGCCGCCTGCGCGCCCGCCGCCACACCCAGCGCCAGGGCGCACGCGGCGCCCGCCAGCCGTGCGCCGGACCGTCCGAGCGCGAAAAACCACCGATCCTTCATCATTGACTCCCTTCCTTCATGGATTGCAGCAACCGGGCGCGGCGCGCCCGCGCCTCGCGCAGGGCCAGCAGGACGCCGCCATGCGGCCCGAACGCGACCGAAATGAAATGGATGACCCCCGCCGCCAGGATGATCGCCGGCGACGCGGGCACGTCCGCGTGATAGGACACCAGCAGGCCCGCGTAGGACGCCAGGGCGCCCAGCGCGGCGGCCAGCACCATCTGGGCGCCCACCGGGCGCGCCCAGAACCGGGCGGCCGTCGCGGGCAGCATCATGATGCCCACCACCATCAGGGTGCCCAGCACCTGGAAGCCCGCCACCAGGTTCAGCACCAGCAGCAGCAGGAAGCCGATGTGCGCCCAGGCGCCCGCGCGGCCCTCGGCGCGCAGGAAGCCCGGGTCCAGGCATTCCACCGCCAGCACGCGCAGCAGCGCGGCCAGCGACAGCAGCGTCACGCTGCTGACGACCGTGACCAGGATAAGGGCCGCGTCGCCCAGCCCCAGGACGGTGCCGAACAGCACGTGGATCAGGTCCATGTTGGTGCCCTTCAGGGATACCAGCAGCACCCCCAGGCCGAGGGACACCAGGTAGAAGGCCGCGAAGCTGGCGTCCTCGCGCAGGGGCGTCATGCGCGACACCAGGCCGGCCAGCACGGCCACCGCCACGCCGGTGACCAGCCCGCCGAGCGTCATGGCCGTCATGGACAGCCCCGCGGTCAGGAAGCCGACCGCCACGCCCGGCAGGATGGCGTGGGCCATGGCGTCGCCCATCAGGCTGAGGCGGCGCAGCACCAGGAACACCCCCAGCGGCCCGGCGGCGAAGGCCAGCGCCAGGGCGCCCGCCAGGGCGCGGCGCATGAAGCCGAATTCGATGAAGGGCTGCGCCAGCAGGTTCCAGAGATCCATCAGGCGGCCCCCCCGGCGCACAGGTGACGGGCCAGGTGCAGGTTGGACGCGCACAGCACCTGGCCGCTGTCGCCCCAGCCCACGACCTGCCCCGCCAGCAGCAGGGTCTGCGGGAAATAGGCGCGCACCATGTCCAGGTCGTGCAGCACGGCGATCAGGGTGCGCCCCTCGCCATGCCATTGGTGCAGCAGGGCCAGCAGGTCCTCGGTCGTGGCCCGGTCCACCGCGGCGAAGGGCTCGTCCAGCAGGATCACCCGCGCGTCGCGCAGCATCAGCCGCGCGAACAGCGCGCGCTGCCGCTGGCCGCCGGACAGCGTGTTCACGGGCTGGCGGCCGAAGCCGGCCAGGCCCACGGCGCGCAGGGCGGCCTCGACGGCGTCCCGTCCCGCGTCGTCCAGGCCGCGCCAGGCGCCCAGCCGATGCCAGGCGCCCATGGCCACCAGGTCGAAGGTGCTGATGGGGAAATCGAGATCCAGTTCGGCGGACTGCGGCAGGCAGGCCAGGTCGCCCGCGAGCGCCGGGTCGATCCGGATGCGCCCCCGCGCGGGATTCAGACGGCCCGCCATGGCCTTGATCAGCGTGGATTTCCCGGCTCCGTTCGGCCCCACCACCGCCGTCAGCGAACCCCGCGGGAACGCGCCGCTGGCGTCGCGCACCGCGATCCGGTCGCGCCAGCCCAGCCAGACCTGCTGCAGTTCGATGGCGGGCGCCGCCGCGTCGGGCGCCGGGCTTACCACCATTGCAGCGCCCACCCGGTCAGCAGCCACAGGAACGCCACGGCCAGCGCGGCGCGGCGCATGCGCTGGCCGGCCGACAGCAGCAGGGAAGAACCGCGATAGCGGCCCGGTCTGGAAAACAGGGAAGAAAGAAGCATGATGATCCGCGGTCGGCGCCCGGGAGACGCCCATGATTTGTTATGTTATAACATAACCATCATGAACACGAAGGCCCACGCCCATTCACATGCCGAGATCGCCGCGCACCTGGACACGGCGGAGCGGCTCTGCGCCCAGCGCGGCTCGCGGCTGACGCCCCTGCGGCGCCTGGTGCTGGAAACGCTGCTGCGCCATCACGGCAGCCTCAAGGCCTACGAACTGCTCGACGCCCTGCGGGCCGCCCAGCCCGGCGCCGCGCCCCCCACGGTCTACCGGGCGCTGGATTTCCTGACGGAGCAGGGCCTGATCCACCGGCTGGACGCCATCAATGCCTGGAGCGCCTGCACCGACGCGGGCGGCCAGCCCCACGACGTGCTGGTCGTCTGCACCCGCTGCGGCAGCGTGGCCGAACTCAGCGACCCCGACCTGGGCCGCCGCCTGGCCGATTGCGTCGCCCAGGCCGGCTACGCCCTGAGCGGTCAGGAAACCGAACTGCGCGCCCTCTGTCCCCGCTGCCGTCAGGGCTGAGCACGGCCACCCGCGCGGCTACGGCCCCGTCTCGCACCGCAACACGAACTGGAACGCCGCTCCCGCGCCGGATTGCGGCAGTAGCCGGATCGTGCTTTCGTGCAATCGAAGGATGCGATCCACGATCATCAGCCCGAATCCGCCCGAGCGCGTTTCCTGGGCGGCCGCATAGCCCGTGAACACGGGCCGTTCGAACAGATGTTCCGCCAGCACGGGCGCGATGCCCGGTCCGGTATCGCGCACGGTGACCTCGATGCCGCCCCGTCCGCGTGGCGTCAGCCGCACGGTGACGTCCCCGCCCACCGGGGCCGCCCGCACCGCATTGTCGATCAGGTTGACCAGCACGCGCTCCATCATGGCGAGATCGGCCGTTACCCTGGGCAGTCCGGGCGCGATATCGGCCACCAGGCGCTGTCCCCGGGCCTCCGCCGCCAATTCGAATTTCTGGAATACATCCTGCAGCAGGTCGGACAGGAAGAAGGGTGCCATGGGCAAGGACGGAATGAAACAGTAGGCCACGGCGCCTCCGGGCGCCGGGCGGAAGGGATCCTTTACTTCGGCACCACGGAATCCTATAGTCCCAAGGAAAACGGCGGCAAGACCGACGGCACGCGGGGCTGAAACGCACCCCGCCCGGGGAGGATTCCACCATGGCATTGGATACGAGCAGCCTGACGCGCCTGTCCGTCAGCCTGTACGACGCCTGCTACGACGCCGGCGGCTGGCCGCTGGCCGCCCAGGCGCTGCGCGGCTGCCTGGACAGCATGGCCGCCACGCTGGTCGTGCGCCGGGACGCGGGATTCCAGACCGTGCACAGCGACTGCGACGCCGACTTCTCCCAACGGTACTGGCGGGATTTTTCCACCCGGGACCCGATGCTGGCCGGCCTCGTCCCGGCCCGCCGGATCTATTGCGACCAGACGGTCATGGCGCGCGCCCGCTTCCGGCGATCGGCCCTGTTCAACGACTGGCTGCGGCCCCAGGACCGGCACAGCGTCCTGCTGATCAAGATCCCGGACGAACGGGGCGGAACGGCCGCCATCTTCTCGCTCAACCGGGGCGGCTCGCAGCCGCTCTACGACGCGGACGACCTGGCGGCCTGCCGGCAGATCGAGCCCCTGCTGGCCCACGCCGTCCGCCACCAGCACCGCATCGCGCGGCTGTGGGCGCTGGCCGAGGCCGACCGCGCGAACGTGCAAGGGCAGGACGCCGCCCCTCCGGCGCCCCTCACGCCGCACGCCTTGCGGGCCGCCGCCCATCCCGACGCCGGTCCGCGCCTGCAATCCCTGTTCGGCCTCAGTCCCAAGGAAGCCGAGCTGGCCCAGGCCCTGATGCAGGGCCTGTCGCCGCGCGAGGCCGCCCTGCGGCGCCACGTCGGCCTGACCACCGTGCGCAGCCAGCTGGCCAGCCTGTTCCGCAAGACGGACACGACCCGCCAGGGCCAATTGATCGCCCTGCTGGCGAGAGCGGCCGGGCCATAGCCCTCCGGCCCGGGCTTCCGGGCCCCGAGTTTGCCCTAAACCCGGGCCTATGATGTAATCGCATGCTGATCGCCGTACCCTCCTGCCCGCCGCCGGGCCGGTCACATCCCCCGGCATCCGGCGCAACGAGGACGGCGCATCGCACTCGAGGCCATCATGAACACTGCTCCATCCGCCGATTCCCTGATTCCCGTCACCGTGCTCACCGGTTTCCTGGGGGCGGGCAAGACGACCCTGCTGCGCCGCATCCTGACGGAATTCCACGGCCAGCGCATCGCCGTCATCGAAAACGAATTCGGCGAGGAAAACATCGACAACGACCTGCTGGTCCAGGACAGCGAGGAGCAGGTCGTCGAACTGAGCAACGGCTGCGTCTGCTGCACCGTGCGCGGCGACCTGATCCGCACCCTGGGCGATCTCGCCGCCCGGCGCGCCGCCGGCGGCGTGCGCTTCGACCGCGTGATCATCGAGACCACGGGCATGGCCAACCCCGGCCCGGTCTGCCAGACCTTCTTCATGGACGACGACATCGCCGCCACCTACCGGCTGGACGCCGTCGTCACGGTCGTGGACGCCAAGCACGGCATGGCCACCCTGGACCGCCAGGAAGAGGCCCAGCGCCAGGTCGGGTTCGCCGACCGCATCCTGATCTCGAAAAAGGACCTGGTCAACGAGGCCGACTACCAGGCCCTGCGCGCCCGCCTGGTGCGGATCAACCCGCGCGCCTCCATCATGCCCGCGCATTTCGGCGAGACCGACCTGAACGCCCTGCTGGACGTCAGCGGCTTCGACCTGGACGCCATCCTGGACATCGACCCGGAATTCCTCGCCGAGGAAGCCGCCGGACACGATCACCACGGCCACGGCCACCACCATCACGAACACGACGACGAGGACGGCCACCACGCCTGCGGTCCCGCCTGCGGCCACGACCACCACGATCACCACCACGCCCACCACGACGACGAGATCGGCGCCTTCGTGTTCCGCTCCAACCGCGCCTTCGACCCGGAACGCCTGGAGGATTTCCTCAGCGGCATCGTCCAGGTCTACGGCCCCGACCTGCTGCGCTACAAGGGCATCCTGTACATCAAGGGCATCAATCGCCGCATGCTGTTCCAGGGCGTCCACATGATGTTCGGCGCCGAGCCCGGCAAGCCCTGGCCAGCCAGTGAAAAACCGAATACCCGCATGGTCTTCATCGGCCGTAAACTGCCTCAGGACATCTTCACCCAGGGGCTCGAACAATGCCTGGCCTGAACACCGCGACACCGCTGCCCCGCCGCTCCTTCCAGTCGCGGCAGGCAGGCCCCGGCACATAAAAAAGAGGACATGACATGGCTACCAAATCCAGCACCAAGCCCCAGGGCAAGCCGCTCACGGAAAAGGAGCTGCTGGCGATGCCCGAAAAGGACTACATGAACGACGCCCAGCTGGCGTTCTTCCGCGAACGCCTGCACCAGCTCGAACACGAAATCCTGACCAACGCCGGCGCCACGACCGAGAACCTGCGCGAGACCCAGTACGTGCCCGACCCGGCCGACCGCGCGACGATCGAGGAAGAGCACGCGCTGGAACTGCGCACCCGCGACCGCGAGCGCAAGCTGCTGAAAAAGGTCCAGCAGGCCATCGCCCGCATCGACGCCGGCGAATACGGCTGGTGCGAGGAAACCGGCGAACCCATCGGCATCCCCCGCCTGCTCGCCCGCCCCACGGCCACCCTGTCGCTGGAAGCGCAGGAACGCCGCGAAATGCGCCAGAAGCTCTACGGGGATTGATTCTTCAGCTTGAATTTTCCAAACAAGCCCCCATGTGGTCCTCTCCACCCGAGAGGACCGCATGGAACAATTTCACGCCACCACCATCGTCTGCGTCCGGCGCGGCAATGAGGTCGCCCTGGGCGGCGACGGCCAGGTCACCCTGGGCAACATCGTCATCAAGGGCACGGCCCGCAAGATCCGGCGGCTCTACCACGACAAGGTCCTGGCCGGCTTCGCCGGCGCCACGGCCGATGCCTTCACCTTGCAGGAACGTTTCGAGGCCAAGCTGGAAAAGCACCAGGGTCACCTGATGCGCGCCGCCGTGGAACTGACCCGCGACTGGCGCACCGACCGCGTGCTGCGCCGCCTGGAAGCCATGCTGATCGTGGCCGACCGCGAACACACCCTGATCCTGACCGGCAACGGCGACGTCCTGGAGCCCGAGCACGGCATCGCCGCCATCGGCTCGGGCGGCGCCTATGCCCAGTCGGCGGCGCGCGCCCTGCTGGACGCCACCGACCTGTCCCCCGCCGATGTCGTCAAGAAGTCCCTGGAGATCGCCGGGGAACTCTGCATCTACACCAACCAGAACCACATCGTCGAAACGCTCTAGGCCCATTCCCCATGTCTGATGCCACCCCCATGACCCCCAAGGAAATCGTCTCGGAACTGGACAAGCACATCGTCGGCCAGGACAAGGCCAAGCGTTCGGTCGCCGTGGCGCTGCGCAACCGCTGGCGCCGCCAGCAGGTGCCCGAACCCCTGCGCCACGAGATCGTCCCCAAGAACATCCTGATGATCGGCCCCACCGGCGTGGGCAAGACCGAGATCGCCCGCCGCCTGGCCCGCCTGGCCAACGCCCCCTTCGTCAAGATCGAGGCCACCAAGTTCACCGAGGTCGGCTACGTGGGCCGCGACGTGGACACCATCGTGCGCGACCTGGTCGAGGTCGCCATCAAGCAGACGCGCGAGACCGAAATGCGCCGCGTGCGCACCCAGGCCGAGGATGCCGCCGAGGACCGCATCCTGGACGCGCTGCTGCCGCCGCCGCGCAACGCCCACGGCGAGCCAGAGCGCGAGGAAAACAACACCCGCCAGGTCTTCCGCAAGCGCCTGCGCGAGGGCAAGCTGGACGACACGCAGATCGACATCGAGATCGCCCAGACGCCGCCGCACATGGAAATCATGGCGCCCCCCGGCATGGAGGAAATGACCGAGCAGTTGCGCGGCATGTTCGCGGGCCTGTCCCAGGGCAAGACCAAGTCGCGCAAGCTGTCCGTCAAGGAAGCCTTCCGCCTGCTGGTCGAGGAAGAGGCCGCGCGCCGCATCAACGAGGAGGAACTGCGCACCCACGCCGTGACGCTGGCCGAACAGCACGGCATCGTCTTCCTGGACGAGATCGACAAGATCGCCGCGCGCCAGGAACAGGGCGGTGCCGACGTCTCGCGCCAGGGCGTGCAGCGCGACCTGCTGCCGCTGGTCGAAGGCACCACCGTCAACACCAAGTACGGCATGGTGCGCACCGACCACATCCTGTTCATCGCCTCCGGCGCCTTCCACCTGTCCCGGCCGTCGGACCTGATCCCGGAGCTGCAGGGCCGCTTCCCGATCCGGGTGGAACTGGATTCCCTGTCGGCCGAGGACTTCGTGCGCATCCTGTGCGAGACCGACGCCTCGCTGACCAAGCAGTACAGCGCCCTGCTGGCCACCGAGGACGTCACGCTGGACTTCACCGAGGACGGCGTCCGGCGCCTGGCCGAACTGGCCTTCGAGGTCAACGAACGCACGGAGAACATCGGCGCCCGGCGCCTGTACACGGTCATGGAAAAGCTGCTGGAGGACCTGTCCTTCGAGGCCGCCAGCCCGGGCGAGGAAACCGTGGTGATCGACGCCGCCTACGTGAACGGCAAGCTGTCCGAGGCCGCCGGCAGCCAGGACCTGGCGCGCTACGTGCTGTAGGACTAGTTTTTCTTCAGTTCGACGATCCGGTACTGGCCGCCGGCACGCTCGGCCGTGAAATCGACCCGGTCTCCCACGGAAATCCCCGCAAGCAGCCCCGGATCGACATGGTAGACCAGGGTCATGGCGGGCAGATCGAGCTTGCCGATGGCGCCATGGCGGATGGCGATCTTGCCTCCGGCGGCGTTCACGCGCACGACCTCGCCGCTGGCCTGGGCCTGGACGGGCTCCGCCGCCGACACGATCCCCGGCACCGCCAGGGCGGCGGCCAGGACACCGGACCGCAGGGCATGAAAACGCATGGGCTACACTCCTGTCTGTTCCCCCGGGAATGCTCCACCGGGGCATTCCCAGCATACCGCGAAAGAAACAGAGAAGGTTCCCTTGCCTACCCCCGTCCCCGGCTACGACCTGCGGCCCGCCACCGAATCCGACATTCCGGCCATCCACGCCCTGATGCTCGAAATGGCGGAATTCGAGAAACTGACCGGCATCTTCCAGGCCACGCACGCCAGCCTGAAAAACAGCTTCTTCGGCCCGGAACCAGCCGCCCGCTGCCTGGTCATCACGACCACGGAAGACCCGGCCACGGCCATCGCCTACATCATGTGGTTCCACAACTATTCCAGCTTCCTGGACCGGCGTGGCCTGTACCTGGAGGACGTGTACATCACCCCCGCCCACCGGGGGCGCGGCCTGGGCGGCTGGGTGCTCAAGCACCTGGCGGCGCTGGCCGTGGAACTGGGCTGCGGCCGCTTCGAATGGGTGGTGCTGGACTGGAACGAAAACGCCATCGAGTTCTACAAGCACCACGGCGGCGAGATCCTGGACGACTGGCGGGTCGTGCGCGTCACGGACGATGCCCTGCGCCGCCTGGCCGCGCAGGACTGACCGCCATTCACCATCCGCACCGGGAGTCTTCCATGTCGATCCGCGTCTCCATCGTATCCACCCGCACCGGCGATGACGGCACCACCGGCCTGGGCGACAAGACCCGCGTGCCCAAGGACGCGCCGCGCATCGCCGCGCTGGGCGACGTGGACGAGCTCAACAGCGCCATCGGCCTGTGGCGCACGGCGGCCCTGCCGGCCGAGGTCGACGCGCTGCTGGACCGCGTCCAGCACGATCTGTTCGACCTGGGCGGAGAGCTCTGCATCCCGGACTGGACGGCGCTGAAGGACGAGCACGTGCTGCGCCTGGACGAGGCCCTGGCGCACTACAACGCCGAACTGGGGCCGCTGCGGGAATTCATCCTGCCCGGGGGCTGCCCGGCCGCCGCCCACGCCCACATGGCCCGCACCATCGCCCGCCGGGCGGAACGGTCGGTGGTGACGCTGTCGCGCCAGGACACGGTGAACCCGCCCGTGCTGCGCTACCTGAACCGCCTGTCGGACCTGTGCTTCGTGCTGGCCCGCTTCCTGAACCGGGCGGCGGGGGTACGGGACATGCTCTGGGAACGCGACGATCAGCGCTGATCGTCCGAATGCACCTGCAGCGCCTCCAGGAAGCGCGACACCATGTTGTAGGCCGCGATGGTGGCCGTCAGTTCGACCAGTTCCCGGTCCTGGAAATGCGGCCGCACGGCCTGGAACACGGCGTCCGGCACCTGCACGGACCGCGTCATCGCGTCCGCGTAGGCCAGCACCGCCCGCGCGCGCGCATCGAACAGGCCGTCCGGGATTCCGTCCCGGGCCAGGGCGTCCAGCTGGTCCTGCCGCAATCCCTCGCGCAAGGCGATGGGCGCGTGCTGGTCGGCCTCGTAGGGCGCGCGGTTCAGGTGGGCGATGCGCATGATGACCAGTTCGCGGATCGCGCCGTCCAGGGCGCAGTGGTGGCGGATGGCGGTCAGATAGGTCAGCCAGCCTTCGGCCGCCGGAGGGCTGTGCAGCAGCATCTGGTACAAGTGCAGCACGCTGCCGCGTTCCGCGACGATGCGGTCCGCGAGCGCGGCGGCCTCGCCCCGGCTCAGGTCGGCGTAGTCGATTCGGGCCATGGGAATCTCCGTGAAGATCCCGGCCCGCAGGCCGGGGAAATGAACATGGAACGGCCGCGCGGTCAGGCGGGCAGGACCTGGCGCACCGTGCGGTCCAGCCGCGCGACGATCTCGTCGATGTCCGCCGCCGTGCAGATGAAGGGCGGCGCCAGCAGCACGTGATCCCCGTGCACGCCGTCGACGGTGCCACCCATGGGGTACATCATCAGGCCGTTCTCCATGGCCTGGCGCTTCAGGCGCGCATGCGTCTTCAGGGCCGGGTCCAGCACGGACTTGTCGGCCCGGTCGCGCACGAACTCGACGCCCACGAACAGGCCGCGTCCGCGCACGTCGCCGACGTTGGGATGGTCGGCGAAGACCTCGCGCAGGCGGGTCCGCAACTGCTCGCCGCGCGCCAGGACGTTGGCCAGCAGGCCGTCGCGCTCGATCACCCGCTGCACCGCCAGGGCGGCGGCGCAGGCCGTGGCGTGGCCCATGTAGGTGTGGCCGTGCTGGAAGAACCCGCTGCCGTTCACGATGGTGTCGTAGACGCGGCGGCTGGTCAGCATGGCGCCGATGGGCTGGTAGCCCGCCCCCAGTCCTTTGGCGATGGCCAGGATGTCCGGGGCGACGCCGTCCTCGGCGCAGGCGTACAGGTGGCCGGTGCGCCCCATGCCGGACATGACCTCGTCCAGGATCAGCAGCACGCCGTGCCGGTCGCAGACCTCGCGGATGCGGCGCAGGTAGGTGCGCACCGGCGGCAGCGCGCCCGCCGTGGCGCCGACCACGGTTTCCGCCACGAAGGCCGCCACCCGGTCCGCGCCGATCTCCAGGATCTTTTGCTCCAGCTCGTCGGCCAGGCGGGCGGCGTACTGTTCCTCGGTCTCGCCGGGCCGCTGGTCGCGGTAGGCGTAGCAGGGCGACACGTGGTGCGCGGGTGCCAGCAGCGGCAGAAAGGGCTGGCGCCGCCAGGCGTTGCCGCCGATGGCCAGGGCGCCCAGCGTGTTGCCGTGGTAGCTCTGGCGGCGGGCGATGAACTGGCTGCGTTCCGTTTCCCCGCGCTCGACGAAATACTGGCGGGCGAGCTTCAGCGCCGCCTCGATCGCCTCGGACCCGCCGGACACGAAATACACGTGGTCCAGATCACCCGGGGCCGCGCCGGCCAGGAAGTCGGCCAGGTCCTCGCAAGCCTGGGTGGTGAAGAAGGACGAATGGGCATAGGCCACCTGGTCGAGCTGCGCCTTGATGGCGGCGATCACGTCGGGATGCCCGTGCCCCAGGCAGGACACGGCCGCCCCGCCCGAAGCGTCCAGGTACTGGCGGTCGTCCTGGTCGAACAGGGAAATCCCCTGGCCGCGCACGGCGCGCTTCAGCGTATGCTGGGGATTGCGATGGAATACATGGGTCATGGCATGGCTCAACAAGTGTTTCGTGTATCATAGACCATGAAACATATAATTCAAAACCTGAGCGACCATTTTCTATCCATACGTCATGTCGGCACCACACTCCCTGGATGAGCTCACCCGCCACATCCAATCCCGGTACCCGGACCTCAGCCCCCAGTTCCAGGCGGGCGCCCGCTACCTGATCGACCACCCGACCCAGGTGTCGACCCTGTCGGCACGCAAGCTGGCCGCCCTGGCCGGCGTGCAGCCGGCCACGCTGGTGCGGCTGGCCCAGCACCTGGGCTACGCGGGCTGGGACGCCCTGAAGGCCGTATTCACCCAGGAACTCCATCCTCCGGGCGCCTACGCGGCGCGCGCGCTTTCCCTGGTCCACCGTCCGGAATCCGAGCAGGACGCCTGGCAGGCCGCCATCCACCAGCAGGTCCTCAACCTGCAGGCGCTGGAATCCGCCAACCAGGCCGCCATGGCCCAGGCGGTGGCGCTGCTGGCGGACGCCAGGCGCATCGTGATCGCCGGATTCCGGTCCTGCTATCCGGCCGCCTTCAGCCTGCGCTACCTGTGCAGCCTGTTCCGCCCGGACGTGCATCTGCTGCACAACACCGGCGGCACCCTGAGCCTGGACACCCACCGGCTCCAGCCCGAGGACACCGCGGTCCTGATCGGCTACGCGCCCTATTCCCGAGAAATCATCGAACTGGCCGAGGCGCTGCGGCCCCAGGGCTGCCGCATCCTGGCCCTGTGCGACAGCCAGCTCGCGCCGATGGCGCTGCACGCCGACTGCGCGCTGACCTTCTCCACCCAGGGCCATTCCTTTTTCCCGAGCACCGTGGCCATCCAGGCGCTGGTGGAAATGCTGGCCCGGCAACTGCTGGTCCACCACGGCGAACACGCCCTGGCCGAACTGGACCGTACCGAAGCCCTGCTCCACGCCACCGGCGCCTACCGATGAACGACACTCCTGACTCCCGCCCGCTCGAACTGGACCGGGTCGAGGCCCACGGTTCCCATCACGACATCGGCCGCGCCCTGGGGCGCTGGGGGGCAGAGGCCTGCCACCGCCACCTGGTCCGCTCGGACGCCTGGGCGCAGATCACGGCCTGCCGCGGCCTGCCGGAAATCCCGGCCATGCGGGCGCTGCTGCGCCAGGCCTTTCCCTGGATCGAGGACGAACTGGCCGGCCTGGCCGAGGGCCTGGAACTGCCTCCAGACGAGGTTTTTCTATGGAATTGCCGGGGCGACCTGTGGGCGCTGGCGCCCGACGGCTGCACCACGGTGCTGGCGCCGCGGCGCCTGAGCCACAACGAAGACGGCGACCCGGGCTTCGCCGGATCCTGCGGCCTGGCCGAGGTGCGCCCCGCCGGCGCGCCCGCCTTCGCGTCCTTCGTCTACCCAGGCTCGCTGCCCGGCCACACCTTCGCCGTCAATGAGACGGGCCTGGCGATGACGGTCAACAACATCCGCGCCCGCCGGACCGGAGCGGGCATGCCCCGCATGGTCCTGACCCGCGCGCTGCTGGCCGCCGGATCGGCGCCGGAAGCCGTATCGATCCTGCGGGCGCACCCGCGCATGGGCGCCTTTCACCTGGGACTGGGACAGGCCGGGGAATCCCAGACCTGGAGCGTGGAGTTCAGCCGGGCGGCCGTATCCGTCCGCCCCGTGGCACGCGCGCCGATGGTGCACGCCAACCATGCCCTGCATGGCGCCCAGGCGGATCTGCCGCAGGTGATCACCGGCTCGTCGGCGCACCGGCAGGCGCGCGGCGAGGCCCTGCTGGCGCAGGGCGCGGAGGCGCTGGCGATCCTGGCCGACACGGGCGACGCCGCCGAGCCGATCCTGCGCCGGTCCCCCGACGACACCGACCAGGAAAACACCCTGGCCACGGCCGACATCGACCTGTCCGGTGACACGGTCCGCTGGGCGGTGTACGCCCCCGGCGCGGCCGAACCGCACGCCCGGTTCGAGGGCCTGCGCCGCCTGGCCTAGACACAGGAAGCATCTGGGCCGCGCAAAACGGCCCATACGGTGTGCCTTAGCATGTCTTTCGCCGCCGGGATGAGGCGGGGAGGTGTCTCGACCCAAGACAGGCGCAGCCTGCGCAGCGCGGGGGCTACTGAACCCGGCTGACCATGTATTCCACGGCGGCGCGCAGGGTCTCGTCGTCGGCCTTGGTGCCGCCGCGCGCGGGCATGGCGCCCTTGCCGTGCGTCGCCACGTTCATCATATCGTCCATGCCCTTGGCGATCAGCGGCGCCCACGCCTGCTTGTTGCCCAGCTTGGGCGCATTGGCCGCGCCAGTGCTATGGCAGGCGATGCAGGCCGACTTGTACAGTTTCTCGCCTTTTTTCAGATGGTCGCCACCGGAAGCCATCGACAGGGCCGGCAACACGGCCAGGGACAGGGCGATCACGCTCGTAATCTTCAACATTTTTTGTCACTCTCCGGAGTCGGGACGGCCGCCTGGCCGTCCCGGATACCATGGTTTATTTCTTGATGGGGCTGGGGGCCACGACCTGCTTCATCAGGTCGTTGTTCCACTTGCCTTCGACCTTCACGTGGCCGGCGGCGCCCAGTTCGAACGCCTCGATCAGGTTGTGGTTGACGTAGGCGTAGACACCGGGCTGCTTGAAGGTGTACATCATCGCGCCGGCCGTGCCGCCCGGGATGAACCAGGTTTCCAGGTTGCGTTCGGGCTTGTTGATGAACTTGCCCGTGGCCCAGACGTAGTCGCCGTGACCACCGATCAGGTGGGGACGGGTGTCGCGGTTGGCCGTGGAGTGGATGAACAGCACGGTTTCGCCCACCTTGGCCGTCAGGGCGCCTTCACCGGTCAGCGCGCCCACCTTGCCGTTGAACACGATGTGCGACGGGATCAGGCCGCGCATCACTTCGGTGGTGTCGCCGTAGCTTTCCAGCGCGGTGTCGTATTCCTTGTAGTTGCCGTTCTCATCCTTCGGGATGTACAGGTCGAACTCGCCGATGGTGTAGACCTTGTCGTAGTGCAGCGGCTTGCCGTCCTGGTCCTTCAGGCCGTCGCGCGGCAGCACCATCAGGGTGCCGCTCATGCCCGACACCACGTGCCAGGGCACCATGCCTTCGGGCGCGCAGTGGTAGATGAAGGTGCCGGTGCGGTCCGCCTTGAAGCGCAGCACGGTCTGCTCGCCCGGCTTGATCTTGGTCAGCGCGCCGCCGCCCAGCGCGCCGGTGGACGCGTGGAAGTCGATGTTGTGCTCCAGCGCGTTGGTGGCCGGGTTGATCAGGGTGAGCTGGACGTAGTCGCCCTCGTGCACCACCATGGTCGGGCCGGGCATGGAGCCGTTGAAGGTCATCGCCTGCATCGTCGTGCCGTTCTCTTCGTCGATGACGATCTTCTTTTCTTCGATGGTCATCGTGAATTCGACCACGCGCGGCTTGGCCTTGGTGGCCTGCTCGTGCGCCATCACGTTGGGCGGGGCGACCAGCACGGGCTTGATGTGCTCGAGCGTGTCGGCCGGATCGGCCAGCGCGACGCCCCCGGCCAGCAAGGACGCCAGAGCGGTCGCAGCCATACACAGACGAAATACCTTCATGTTCAACTCCCTGATTTGATGTGTCGTCTTGTTTCGACGGTGCCATCTTGTCATGGCCTGGGTTAACCCTTATTGCGCTGGATCAACCCGGTTCAGGTGACGTTCAGGCTTCATGGAAAGTATTGATATGCCGCAAGCCTTTCCGGCGCTCATGAGGCATCTCTCCACGTCGCGCCTTGCAAGGCGCTCCGATTCGTCAGGCACAAGGCCATTTCAAATTGCGGCATCTCCCCACGTCGCGCCTTGCAAGGCGCTCCGATTCGTCAGGCACAGGGCCATTTCAAATTGCGGCATCTCCCCACGTCGCGCCTTGCAAGGCGCTCCGATTCGTCAGGCACCGATCAGTCCGCAGGGACTGATCGGTGTCCGGACTCATCCCTCACCAGGCGGAAGCCCAGGTTGGCCGGCGGCAGGCCGATGGAGCAGGCCCCGTTGCGCGGGTCGCGGATGAAGTCGGCCATGGCGGCGATGTGGGCGCCCGCCAGGATGCGCACGCCGCAGTTCTCGCGCGGCGCCAGCGGCAGCGCGCCCACGCTGTGGCTGGCGAAACAGGTGTCGGTCCATTCCCAGACGTTGCCGCCCATGTCGCTCACGCCCAGGGCGTTGACGCCGAAGTGCCCGAAGGGCTGGGCGGGCTTGATCCGGCCCTGGCTGCGGGCGATCTCGCGGTCGTACTCGGCCAGCCAGCGCACGGCCGGATCGGCGGGATCCGAGGGCAGGGCGCCTTCCTCGCGGTAGCGGTCGGCGGCGGCGCGCACCCATTCGGTGTAGACGGGCAGCCGCCAGCGCTGGCCGGTTTCCCGCGACAGCCAGGCCGCGTAGGCGGTGGCGTCGGCCCAGCTGACCCCCACGGCCGGCAGGTCGGGCGCATCCAGATCGCGAAAGCCCTTGTCCAGGCGCTTGCAGGCGCCCGCCCGCACGCAGCGCGCGTATTCGGCCTGGCTGACCTGGCGGCGCATGATGGCGCGGCCGGCCTCGACCCGGCCCTGGACCCGGGGCGCGTCCACGGGTCGCCCCTGGTCGAGGAATTCGCCGGCCGCCTGGTAGGTGAATTCGCCGGCCGGAATGGCGACGACATCGATGGCGGCGGCTCCGGCCGCCTGCGCCACGCCCGCCCCGAAAGCCAGCAACGCGGCCAGCAGGCCGGCGCGCGCCACGCGGGTCGGGAAAGGGTCTTGGGTCGGGCGGGACTGCGGCATGGAAGGGCTCCGTTTCGGATCACCCCTTCATTGGAATGCAGGATCGGGCTCGCGCGCCTTGTGGTGCGTCAATAAGAGCGCCGATCTCGCGCTCAGCGGCCCCGCCATCGCGGCGGACGCTTCTGCATGAACGCGTCGATGCCCTCGCCCACATCCTCGGCCAGCATGTTCTCCGCCATGACGCCGGCCGCGTAGTCGTAGGCCTGGTCCAGCGGCAGGCCCAGCTGCCGATAGACCATGGCCTTGCCGGCGCGCACCGCCACCGGGCTCTTGGCCAGGATGGCGTCGACCAGCCCCTGCACGGCCCGGTCCAGTTCGTCGTCGGGCACGGCGTGATTGACCAGCCCGCGCTCGGCGGCCTGTCGGGCGCCGATGAACTGGCCCGTCACCAGCATCTCGAAAGCGCTCTTCAAGGGCACGTTGCGCGTCAGTGCCACGGCCGGCGTGGCGCAGAACAGGCCGACGTTGATGCCCGACACGGCCAGCCGCGCGCTCTCGGCGGCCACCGCCAGGTCGCAGCTGGCCACCAGCTGGCAGCCGGCGGCGGTCGCCGTGCCGTGGACCCGCGCGATGACCGGCACGGGGCAGCGCGCGATGGACTGCATCAGCAGCCCGCAGCGGCCGAACAGGTCGCGGTAGTAGTCCCTGTCGCCCGCATGGCCGCGCATCTGCTTCAGGTCGTGGCCGGCGCAGAAGGCGCGGCCGCTGGCGGCCAGCACCACGACGCGCAATTCCGCATCGTCCCGGCAGGCGTCGAAGCGCGCCTGCAGCGCCGCCAGCATCTCCTCGGACAGCGCGTTGAACTGGTCCGGCCGGTTCAGCGTCAGCGTCAGGACGCCGTCGCGGCGCTCATCCAGCACCAGATCGTTCGAGGCTTGCTTCATGTGCGTCTCCTGGATGGCCGGCGGCCGTCCAGGCCGCCGAAAAGATCTCCGCCAGCCGGTTCCCGGTCGGGACCAGATCGGCCTCGACCCCGCAGGCGCGCAGGTCGACCGTCTGCAGGCCCTCGTAGCCGCAGGGGTTGATGCCCAGAAAGGGATCGAGGTCCATGGCCACGTTCAGTGCCACGCCGTGATAGGCGCGGCCGTTGCGGATCTTGACCCCCAGCGCGGCGATCTTGGCCAGGGCATCCCCCCGGGGCTGCCGCAGCGACGACTGGGGGACGTAGATGCCGGGAGCGCCGGGCTTGCGGCAGGCGCCCGCCACGCCCAACCCGGCCAGCAGGTCCAGCACGGCCTGTTCGAGCAGGGCGACGAATTCCCGGACGAAGACGCCGTGGCGGCGCAGGTCCACCAAGGTGTAGAGCACGGCCTGGCCCGGCCCGTGGTAGGTGACCTGACCGCCCCGGTTGCAATGCACCACCGGGATGCCGTGCGGATTCAGGATGTGTTCCAGCTTGCCGGCCTGGCCCAGGGTGTAGACCGGCGCGTGCTCCACCAGCCAGAGTTCGTCGGGCGTGCCGTCGCCGCGCTCCTCGGTGAAATCCCGCATGGCCTGCCAGACCGGCAGGTAAGGGGCGGGTCGGTCCAGCCAGCGTGCCTGCATGTCCATGGCCGCCGCGCCTACAGCACCACGGACACCATCTCGTGCCCGTGCAGGGCGCGATACAGGTCGTCCAGCTGCTCGCGCGAGGTGACACGCACCGTCAGGGTCAGGCCCAGGTAATTGCCGCTGGAGCTGGGACGGATTTCGATGGTGGCGGGGTCGAAGGCGGGGTCGAAGCCGAGCGCCACCTCGGCCATGGCGCGCGCGAAATCGTCGTGCGCGCGCCCCATGACCTTGATCGGAAAGTCGCAGGGATAGGTGATCAGGGAATCTTCGGGACGGATCGGTTTCATGCCGTCATTATTCGAACAACAGGCGGATCTTGTCCAGCAGCCGGCCGAAGAACCCGGCTTCGTCCACCGCATGCAGCACCAGCAGCGGCCGCCGGTCCAGTTCCTTGCCGTCCAGGCTGACCATCAGCGTCCCGACCTGGGCGCCCTCGGTCAGGGGCGCCATCAGCGGCTGGGTGTAGCGGGCCTCGGTCTTGATGTCGTCGGCGCGGCCGCGCGGCACCGTCACCCACAAGGCCTCGGACAGGCCCAGTTCGGCGGTCTCGGTGGCGCCTTCCCAGACCCGCGCCGACACGGCCGGCTTGCCCTTGTCCAGCAGCTTGACCGTGTCGAAGTTCTTGAAGCTCCAGTTCAGCAGTTTCAGGCTGCTTTCGGTGCGGGCGGCGTCGCTGGCCGCGCCCACCAGCACCGAGACGACGCGCCGGCCGTCGCGCAGCGCCGTGGCCACCAGGCAATAGCCGGCCGACTGGGTGTGGCCGGTCTTCAGGCCGTCGACGGTGGAATCGGCCCACAGCAGGCGGTTGCGGTTGCTCTGCTTGATGTTGTTGTAGGTGAATTCCTTCTGGCTGTCGTAGTGCCGGTATTGCGGGAAGCGCTGGACCAGCGCCCGCGCCAGGATCGCCAGGTCCTCGACCGTAGTCATGTGGTCGGGGTCGGGCAGGCCGGGAGCGTTCGTGAAATGCGTATGCTTCATGCCCAGGGCCTTGGCCTGCTGGTTCATGAGCGCGACGAAGGCCGATTCGCTGCCGGCGACGGCTTCGGCCAGCGCCACGGTCGCGTCGTTGCCCGATTGCACCAGCATGCCCTGCAGCAGTTCGTCCACCGACACGTCCGTGTTCGGATTGATGAACATGCGCGAGCCTTCGGTCTTCCAGGCCTTCTCGGACACGTGGACCTTCTGGTCGAGCTTCAGCCGGCCGCTTTCCAGCGCCTCGAAGATCACGTAGGCGGACATCAGCTTGGTCAGGGACGCCGGCTCGACGGCTTCCTGGGGGTTCTGGGCCGCGATGATCTGGCCGCTGGTGGCGTCCAGCGTCAGCCAGGCCTTGGCGCCCAGGGTCGGCGCGGGAATGTTGGACAGGCTGCTGACCATGTCGACCCCGGCCGGGGCCTGCGCGGCCGCGGGCGCGGGCGCGGCCGAGGACCCGGGCGCCGCCTGCGACCAGGCCGCGCCGGACATCAGCAGCGAGCAGGCCAGCGCCAGGGGAGCCAGGCGGGAACGACGAAGGAGCGACGGGAAGGCATTCATGGACATGGGCATGGGCATGGGCGGCGGAAATGGGGGAAGGAACGACAAGCGCCCATTATAGGCAGCGGGAAAAACCGCCACGCCGGCACGGCCCGGCCAATTCGAGACAAAACGCAAGCAACTGAAACGACATGCCCCCGGACGCGCGGCCGCGGCTCCGGCGGCACGCCGGGCCCGCGGCCGGCTACAGTCCGTTCAGTCCGGACTGGACGATCTGGCGCAGGATCAGCAGCTTGCCGTGGAAGAAGTGGCCGGCGTCCGGCACGACGGTCATGGGCAGCTGGTGCGCCCGGGCGAAATCCATGCCTTCGGACAGGGGCACGACCTCGTCGTGCTCGCCGTGGATCATGAGCGTGTCGGGCGGCATGGACAGGGGCCGGTGGCGGAAGCGCTCGACCGCGCAGCCGATCAGCATCAGGCGGGCCGGCAGCGGCAGGCCCCGGTCCGCCAGGTCGGCGTACAGCTGGGCGGCCACCGCCGAACCGAACGAGAAGCCCGCCAGCACCCACGGGCCCGAGGCCGCCTGGGGCCAGGCCTGGAAGACATGCTCGACGACGGCCGCCATGTCGGCCGTTTCGCCGGCCGCCCGGTCGAACACGCCCGCAGATGCGCCGACGCCCCGGAAATTGGGACGGATGGCCAGCAGGCCGCGCTGCACGCAGGCGCGCGACACCGTGGTGACGATCTTGTTGTCGCGGGTGCCGCCATGCAGCGGGTGGGGATGCAGGACCAGCGCCCAGCCCGACGGCGCGTCTTCCGGGTGATCCGCGGTGTACTCGATCAGGCCGGCCGGACCCTGGCACGTGGCTTGTTCTGTGCGTAAACTCATGGCTGCGCGCCCCTGTCTGCTTCAGACCCCATTCTACCCATATGACCGGCCCATTCCACGACCCCGCCTGCGTCCTGCCGCCCCCCGCGGCCATGGCCGGCGCCCTGCGCGAGGCCCTGCCGCAGTTCCGACAGGTGGACTGGGTCGAGCAGACCGGCTCGACCAACGCCGACCTGCTGGCGCTCGCGCGCCGCGCCGGCGGGCCGCCGGACCGCCCCTGGCTGCTGGGCACGCACCTGCAGTCCCAGGGGCGCGGACGCGCCGGGCGCACCTGGCAGAACCGCATCGGCGCCAATCTGATGTTCTCCTGCGCCTTCGACGTCTTCCTGCCGGCCCGCCAACTGCCGACCCTGGCGCCCCTGATCGGCATGGCGACCTGCCAGGCCCTGCGCACGCGCCTCGAGCCCCGCCACCGTCCGCGCCTGACCATGAAGTGGCCCAACGACCTGCTCTGGGACCAGGCCAAGCTGGCCGGCATCCTGATCGAATCCACCCGCTCGGGCACCGCCCGGGCCGCCGACCATCACCTCATCATCATCGGCATGGGCCTGAACCTGGAAGACGCCCGCGCCCTGTCGCAGTCGCTGGACCGGCGCATCGCGGACTGGGCCGAAGTCGCGACCGACGATCCCGCCGCCGCGCGCGCCACGGCCGCCGACCTGGCCGCCTGCGCCGCGCGGGCCTGGTACGACGCGCTGAACCACGCCACCGCGCGGGGCTTCGCCGACCTGCCCGCCCGCTACGCGGAAGTCGACGGGCTGGCGGGCCGCATGCTGGACGTGCTCGACGACGGCCACCTGCGGCACACGGGCGCGGCCTGCGGCATCGACGCCGACGGCCGCCTGCTGCTGCGCAACGCCGACGGCGTCCAGGCCGTCTCGGTCGGCGAGATCTCCGTGCGGCTGCAGCGATGATCCTGCTGATCGACGCCGGCAACACCCGGGTCAAGGTCGCCTGGCTGGCCCCGGGGGCCTCCGGGCGCGACGCGCCGCCCCTGATCCTGGAACACGCGGAATTGCCCGGCCTGCCCGCGCGCCTGGGCTTCGCGCCACGGCGCATCCTGGGCTCCAACGTCGCCGGCGACGGCGTGCGCGGCGCTCTGGAACGCGCCTGCCGGACCGCCTGGGGCCTGCCCGTGCGCTGGCACGACGCTCGCGACGGACACGCGCTGCTGCTGAACGGCTATCGCCAGCCGGCCCAACTGGGCCCCGACCGCTGGCTGGGCCTGCTGGGCCTGCTGCGGCACGTCCGCGACGAGCCCGCCTGGCGGGCTGGCGCCCCCTGCGTCCTGGCCAGCTTCGGCACCGCCACCACGATCGACACCCTGGCCTGGCGGACGCAGGACGACGGCACGCGCCGCCCCGCCTTCATCGGCGGGCTGATCCTGCCGGGGGCGGCCCTGATGGCCCGCAGCCTGGCCCAGGGCACGGCCGGCCTGCCCCTGGCCCGGGGCGAACCCGCCGACTTCCCGACCGACACCGACACCGCCATCGCCAGCGGCATCGCGGCCGCCCAGGCTGGGGCGCTGCTGCGCCAGTGGCGGCTGGCCGCCGACACCTGCCCCGGCACGCGGCCGCCGCTGTTCGTCAGCGGCGGCGACTGGCCGCGCGTCCAGGAGGAATTGACCGCGGCTCTGGCACGCACAGACCCGGCCGCCGCACGGCCGCATTGGCTGGACAGCCCCGTTCTGGACGGGCTCGCCAGCCTGGCGGATCCGGACGGTCAGGCGGTAGCCGGCTGAACCGCCTGGCGACGCACGAAACGGCCGCCCCGTTCCGGCCGCACCCCGTCGGCCTCCGTATAGCCGAGCACGCCATTGACCCAGACCGCCTCCACGCCATCGCTCACCCGCATGGGGTCTTCGAACGTGGCATTGTCCTTGATGCGATCGGGATCGAACACGACCACGTCGGCGGCCTTGCCCTCGGCCAGCACACCCCGGTCGCTCATGCGGAAGCGCCGGGCGGACATGCCGGTCATCTTGTGCACGGCCTGCGCGAGGCTGAGCACGCCCTTTTCGCGCCAATACTGCGCCAGCACGCGCGGAAAGGCGCCCCACAACCGCGGATGCGGGCGGTCATCGTTGGGCAGACCGTCCGAACCGATCATGGACAGCGGATGCGTGATGACGCGCTGCACGTCGTCCTCGCGCATCTGGAAGTAGCAGGCGTTGCCGGGCTTGAGGGCGACGCAGGCGTCGTACTCGCCCACGCCCCACCCGGCCGCGATGTCGCGCAAGTAGCGCCCCGCCACCTCGGGATGCGGCTCGCTGCGGGTGATCAGGATGTCGATCACGCCGTCCACCAGGTCTTCCCGCAGCACGGTCGATCCCGCCGTGTAGGGATACACGTCCATCGCCAGTTCCTGCCGGCCGGCCAGCTCGTCCACCAGCGGCAGGGTCTGCAGGGTGCGGCCCCAGTTGGCCGCGCCCGCGCATTTGTGATGCGACAGCACCAGCGGCAGGCCAGCCTGGCGGGCGGTGCCGGCGGCCTCCATCATGGCCTCCAGGATGCCTCTCAGTTCGTCGCGGATGTGCGTGGCGTACACCCCGCCCTGTTCGGCGGCCACCCGGGCCACGGCGACCAGTTCGTCCATGTCGGCGGCATAGGCCTCGCGGTAGAAGACGCCGCTGGACAATCCCAGGGCGCCCGCGTCCATGGCTTCCCGCATGTCGGCGGCCATCGCGGCGCGCTCTTCGGCATTGGCGGGGCGATCCAGATCGGCCACGTGCTTGATGCGCAGCGCCGTATGGCCCAGCAGCGCGGCGATGTTGATGGCGGGGCGGGCGGCATCCACCGCCGCCGCATAGTCGCGCAGGGTGGCGTAGCGGTATTGCCGGTCCCCCAGCAGCGACAGGGGCGCGGGCGGATGCGGCGTCACCACCGGGGCGAGCGAAATGCCGCAGTTGCCCGCGATCACCGTCGTCACGCCCTGCGAGATCTTGGGCAGCATGTCGGGCGTGTTCAGCACGGCGGCGTCGTCATGCGTGTGCACGTCGATGAAGCCGGGCGCGATCACCTTGTCCCGGCAATCATGCGTCCGGGGTTGCTCACGCATCCAGGCCTGCGCATCGGCGTGCGTCGCGCGCGCCCGCGCGGGGTACACGGCGACGATGCGATCGTCCTGCAGCCACACGTCGCCCGTGAACGGGGCTTCGCCCGTGCCGTCGACCACGGTGCCATCCTTCAGCCACACTCTGCCGCTCATCATCTTTCCACCTTGCGGCGCACCCGCGCGCCGGCCGGGCCGGGCCTGGCGTCCTTGCCATCGACGCCGCGCCGCGCCTGCACCGGCTGCTGAAATCCCATGTATTCGTAGCTGTCGAACCCGTGGGTCTCCAGCAGACGCTTGTATTGCTGCATGTCGCCGACCACGCGCGGCCCCAGGATCTGCGCCAGCCGCACCATCAGGATCTCGATGACCATCAGGTGCGCCAGATAGGCCTCCGTGCCCACGCGCATCACCGCGTCCTGCGGCACCGAGACCGGCAGCAGCAGATCGGCCAGGTCGGCCAGCGGCGTATCGGGCTGGGTCAGCGCCACCACGGTGGCGCCATGTTCCCGGGCGAATTGCGCCGCTTCCAGGGTATAGGGCATGCGGCCCACGTGCGAAATCACGAAGGCCACGCCGTCCCTGCCCAGGGTGGACGCCGACACCAGCTGCTGGTGCGCGTCGAAGATCGCGTTGGCCGTCAGACCCAGGCGGAACAGGCGGCTTTGCAGTTCCTGCGTCATGAAGGACGACGCCGCGCCGACGGAATAGCAGTCGATGCGCGAGGCCCGGGCCATCGCGGCGGCCACGTCGTCGATCCGGGCCGGATCCAGGCTGCGCCCCAGCTGGGTCAGCGCGCTGGCGGCCGCATGGGTGATCTTGCTGATGACCGCGTCGGCGGGGTCCTCGGCCCGCACGCTGCGGTGCAGGTGCGAGCCCGACACCGCCAGTGTCTGGGCCAGCGCGACCATGAACTCGCGCACCGAATCGAAACCGAAGCGGCGGCACATGCGCACGATGGTGGGCATGGACACGCCGGCCTGCGCGGCCAGCTGTTCCACCGTGGCCAGCACCGCCGCGCCCGGGTCGCGCAGGATGACGTCGATCACCTGGCGTTGCGCCAGCGGCAGGGCGTCCTTTTGTTGCTGCAGCAGCTGCAGGGTCAAGATCGGGGAGGTCATCGGCATGATGTTCTCGGCAGGATTCAGAAGCGTGTCTCGACCGCGTCGACGACCGTCCAGGCATCGTCCACCACCGGCATCCAGCGCCACTTGTCGAAAGTGGTGCAGGGGTGGGAAATGCCCAGCGCGACCCGGTCTCCCACGGCCGGGCCGTCCGCCGGATCGAAACGCAGATAAGCGTGCTGGTCGTTCAGGGCGCTGATCTTCCAGGACGCGGGCGCGGCCTGCGCCGCCCCGGCGCCGCGCGGCGCCCAGCGCTGGGCGGACGGCAGTTCCAGGTCGTAGGAAATATCGCGCCGGCCGCAGGTCAGCAGCGCCAGGCCCGGCTCGGGCACGGACTGCACCATGGCCCAGACCTCGAGCGCGGCCTGCAGCGAATCCCGCAGGCCCCCCCGCCGTTCCACCAGTTTCAGCAGGCGCCGGTAATTGCCATGATCGTGCGTCACGTAGCAGCCCGAGCGCAGCACGCCCAGGAACGGCCGCGCCAGGCCCGCGCCCTGCAGCAGAGGCACCACCAGATCGAAAATGGCCGAACCGCCGGCGCTCAGGATCGGCTCGTCCCCGGGCAACAGCCCCTGCGCGTCGCAGGCCGCGGCGATCTCGACCACGCGGCGCACGAGCTCGGTCACGGCGGGCACGTCATGCGCGCTGTCGCATTGCGTCAGCCCTCCCTCGTAGCATTCGATGCCGCCCAGGCGCGCCGCCGCGCTGGCATGGATGGCCCGGGCCAGTTCCAGCGCCTCGGCGGCCGTCCGCGCGCCGGTGCGCTGGCCGGGAATGCCCACTTCCAGCAGCACGTCGAAGACACGGCGACTGCCGCGCGCGCGCGCCCAGTCCTCGATGCGGCGCAGCTGCGCGATGGAGTCCACCAGGAACCACACGCGCAGGCCCTCGTGCCGGGCCAGCAGGGCATCGAGCCCGTCCAGGTCGGCGGGCGCCACGACCTGGTTGGCGATGAGGGCGCGGCGCAGGCCCGCCTCCAGTCCGACGGAGAGCTGGTGGATCGTCGCGAAGGTCAGCCCCCAGGCGCCGCCCCGCAACTGCAGGTCGAACAGCTGGGGCGACATGGTGGTCTTGCCGTGCGGCGCGAAGGCGATGCCCCGGCTGCGGGCATAGTCCTGCATCCAGCGCACGTTGTGCTCCAGGGCCGACCGGCGGATCACCGCCAGCGGATAGGGCAGGTCGTCCGCGAGCACGTTCCAGCCGCGCTCGGCGATCCGCGAGGCGTGCACGGGCGCGGCCGCGAGCGGAAAGCTCTTGTGGCGGTGATCGATCAAAAAATCCGGGTGCATGATGTGACTCTCTTTCGTTGCGCGCATTCATTGCGCCTTCCAGCAGGCTTGCAGATGTCCGTCGCCCACGTCGCGCAACCGCATGTCGGCCTGTGCGCAGCGGCTTTCCGCGTGCGGACAGCGGGTACGGAACACGCAGCCGCTGGGCGGATTCCTGGGGCTGGGCAGGTCGCCCGACAGCAATGGTATCTCGCGGCGCCGGGCCGGATCGGGGATGGGCGCCGCGGCCAGCAGGGCCTGCGTGTAGGGATGACGCGGCCGGGCATACAGGGCCTCGGTGGGCGCCACTTCCACCACGCGCCCCAGGTACAGCACCACCACGCGGTCGCACAGGTATTCCACCACGTCCAGATCGTGGGAAATGAAGAGCAGCGTCAGGTCCAGGCGTGCCTTCAGCTCACCCAGCAGATTGACCACCTGGGCCTGGATGGACACGTCGAGCGCCGAGAGCGGTTCGTCGGCGACGATGAACCGGGGCTCCACCGCCAGCGCGCGCGCAATGCCGATGCGTTGGCGCTGCCCGCCGGAAAATTCGTGCGGAAAGCGCTCCGCGTGCTCGGGCCGCAGGCCGACCTGTTCCAGCAGCGCCTCGATGCGCGCCTGCCGCGCCGCGCCCGTCGCCAGGCCATGGGTGGACAGCGCCTCGCCCAGGACGTCGCGGATGCGCATGCGCGGGTTCAGGCTGGCATAGGGATCCTGGAAGATGATCTGGATGTCGGCGCGCAGCGGGCGCAAGGCGCGCTGGCTCAGGTGCGCCAGATCGATGTCCCGCGCGTCATGCCGGTACAGCAGGCTGCCGCCGGTCGGCTCGATCAGGCGGGTGAGCATGCGGCCGATCGTGCTCTTGCCCGAGCCGGATTCACCCACCAGGCCCAGCGTTTCGCCGGGCAGGATGTCGAAGGACACGTCCTGCACCGCGCGCACCGCGCCGGCGCCGGCGCCGAACTGCTTGCTCAGGTTCCGGACGCGCAGCAAAGGCTCCGGGGATGTCCGGGTTTGCGTCATGTGGTTTCTCCCGCGCGGATGCAGCGCACCTGACGCAAGGGCCAGCGGTCCGCGTCGATCACTTCCAATGCCGGCATCGCCGCGTCGCAGGCCGCCTGGCGCCGGCCGCAGCGCGGCGCGAAGGCGCAGCCGGGCGGCGGGGCCAGCGGGCTCGACACCTGCCCCGGAATGGCCTCCAGGCGACGGCGCGGGGACCCGGCGGGCGTGCCGGCCGCGCGCGGGCCGGCGCCTTCCGGCGCGGCACGGCTGCGCGCCACGCCGGGCAGGCAGCCCAGCAGGCCCCGGGTATAGGGATGGAGCGGCGCGGCGAACAGATCGTGCACGCTGGCGGTCTCGACGATGCGGCCCGCGTACATCACGGCGATCGCATCGGCGTATTGCGCCACCACGCCCAGATTGTGGGTGATGAACAGGATGCTCATGCCCGTCTCCCGCTGCAGCCGTCCCATCAGCGCCAGGATCTGCGCCTGGATGGTGACGTCCAGCGCCGTGGTGGGCTCGTCGGCGATCAGCAGGGTCGGATCGCAGGCCATGGCCAGCGCGATCATCACGCGCTGGCGCATGCCGCCCGACAGCTGGTGCGGATACTCGCGCACGCGCTGCGCGGCGGCGGGGATCTCCACCAGTTCCAGCATGCGCCGGGCGTGCGCCAGGGCGCCGGTCCTGTCCAGCCCTTTGTGCAGGCGCACCGATTCGGCGATCTGCTCGCCCACCGTCAGCACCGGATTCAGGCTGGTCATGGGCTCCTGGAAGACCATGGCCATCTCGTTGCCGCGCAAGCCGCGCAGCGCCTTCTGGTCGAGCCGCAGCAGGTCGACGGTCCGGCCTTCGCGCAGCACGAAATGCGCCTCGCCCTGCACCTGGGCATGCGAAGTCCTGGCGTGCAGCCCCATCAATGACAGGCTGGTGACCGATTTGCCCGAACCGGATTCGCCCACCAGCGCCAGCGTCTGGCCCGGCATGATGCGGAAGCTGACGTCCGCCACGCTCTGGATGCGCCCGTCCTCGGTGGCGAAGGAGGTGGACAGCGAACGCACATCCAGGCGGGGGACGACCCGCGCGGGGTCCTGCTCGTGGGCCGTCATGATTTCTGCTTCAGTTTGGGGTCGAACAGATCGCGCACGCCATCGCCCAGCAGCTGCAGCGACAGGGCGGTGAGCACGATGGCGATGCCGGGGGCCAGGATGGTCCAGAAGGCCTGGTCGGCGTATTGCAGGCTGCCCGTGATCATGGTGCCCCAGGTGGGGATTTCGGGCGGCACGCCCACGCCCAGGAAGGACAGCCCCGCCTCGGCCAGGATCGCGTAGGCGAAGATGAAGGTCACCTGCACCAGCACCGGCGACAGCAGGTTGGGCAGGATGTGGCGCCACAGGATCATCGGCGTGCGCACGCCCAGGGCCTTGGCGGCGTCGACGAACAGCAATTCGCGCAGCACCAGGGTGGAGGCGCGCACCACGCGCGCCACGCGCGGCGTATAGACGATGACCAGCGCCAGGATCACGTTCCACAGCGACGCGCCCAGGATCGACACCAGGGCGATGCCCAGCAGGATGTCGGGAAAGGCCATCATCGCGTCCACCAGGCGCATCACCGGCGCGTCCAGCCGGCGGAAGTACCCCGCCAGCATCCCCAGCAGCGTGCCCAGGACCACCGCGCCCAGGGCCGTGAAGAAGCCGATCATCAGCGAATAGCGGGCGCCGTAGATGATGCGCAGCATCACGTCGCGGCCCAGTTCGTCGTTGCCCGCCCAGTACGTCCACGAGGGCGCGTGCAACCGCATGGCGATGTTCATGTCGCCGGGATCGGCGCTGCTCAGCATGGGATAGAACACCGCCGCGGCCACGATCAGCAGCAGGACGAGGGCGGAGACCAGCACGACCCTGCGGGCGAACAGGCGCCTCAGGGTCTTCACCCAGCGGACGCCCGGCTTGCGGGCGGCCGGGGCCGCCGGCACGGTGGCGGTCGACGCGCCCATCACTGTCCCTCCAGCCGGATGCGGGGATCGACCACGGTGTAGAGCAGGTCGATCGCCAGATTGATGAACACGTAGATCGCGGCGATCACCAGCAAGGTGCCCTGGATCACGGGGTAGTCGCGGCGCAGCACCGCGCGCACCACCAGATTGCCCACGCCAGGCAGATTGAAGACGGTCTCGGTCACCACCGTGCCGCCGATCATCAGCGCCAGGGTCAGCCCCAGCACGGTGACGATGGGCACCAGCGCATTGCGCAGCACGTGCTTCATGAGCACCACGCCTTCGGACAGGCCCTTGGCGCGCGCGGTGCGTACATAGTCCTCGCCCAGGATGTCGAGCACCGACGCGCGCGTGAAGCGGATCACCAGCGCCGAATTGAGCACCCCCAGCACGATGGCCGGCAGGAGCAGGTGCTGGACGCGGTCGCCCAGCGACGCCCCGGGATCGCCATAGCCCGAGGCGGGAAACCAGCCCAGGTGCACGGCGAAGACCTGGATCAGGATCAGGCCGAACCAGAAACTGGGGATGCTGCCGCCCAGCATGGCCACGGTGCTGACGAGCTGATCGGTCCGGCTGCCGCGCCACACGGCGGCCGCCATCCCGCAGGGCACGCCGATGCCCGCCGCGATCGCCACCGAGAACAGCGCCAGGAACGCGGTCGGCTCGGCCCGATTGGCCAGCGCCTGCAGCACCGGCATCTGCAGGAAGATCGACTGCCCCAGATTGCCGCGCAGCACCTGGCCGACCCACAGCACGAACTGCGTGGACAGGGGCTGGTCCAGCCCGTATTGCACGCGCGCGGCGGCGATGTCGGCGGCCGTGGCCTGGTCGCCCAGCAGCAAGGCCACCGGATCGCCCGAGGCCAGGCGCGTGAGCAGGAAGACCAGCACGGCGACGATGGCCAGCACCAGCGCCGCGCCCCCCAGGCGCTTGAACAGGAAATACAGCATGGAAACCCCGCGTCCGTCTTATTTGGCGAGCGACGTATTCCAGAAGAAGGGCCAGACGGCCGGCTGATAGCCTTGCAGCTTGGCCGAGCGCGCCGACAGCCCGTTGAACCGGCCCACTTCCACGAACGGCACTTCTTCGTACACCAGCGCCTGCACCTTGCCCCACAAGGGACCGCGCTTGGCGATGTCCGGTTCGCTGTTGAAGGCGGCCAGCACCGCCTTCTTGGTGTCGGTTTCCCACCAGCCGGGGGCGCCGTTGCCCAATTGCGGCGGCGACAGCATGGGTTCGGGGAACTGGCCCGAGTGCGTCACGTACACGTCCCACAGCTTGGGATCGTTGCGCCGCTGCACCAGCGTCGCCCAGTCCACCACCATCAGTTCGGTCTTGATGCCGGCGCGCTTCAGGTGTTCGGCCATCACCAACGCCATGTTGTAGTGGAATTCATACTGGCGGCTGACCAGGATGCGGACGGGCTGGTCCTTGTAACCGGCCTTGGCGGCCTGCTCCTTGGCCAGCGTCGGATTCTTCTGGTTGTAGCGATCGGCGCCCGCGTCGGAATAGTAGGGCGTGCCCTTGGGGAAGAAATTGGGCTCGGCGGTGAAGAAACGCGGGTCGCCGAAGCCGGCCAGCAGCATCTCGGCCTCGCCCATCGCGGTCTGCACCGCCTGGCGCATCGCCTGGCTGGACAGCACGCCTTCCTTGGTGTTGAACACGATGTAGGGGAAGCCGAAGCTCTTGGTCAGGATCGGCACCACGTCGGGCATGGCCTTTTCCAGGCGGCCCATCGCCTCGACCTGCAGCAGATCGGCGTAATGGAACTGGCCGGCCAGCACGCCTTCGACGCGCGTCGTCGCATTGGGCACCGGCACGAAGCGCAGTTCGTCGAGCAGCGCCTCGCGCTTGCCGGCGTAGCCGCTGGCGGGCTCGCTGCGCGCCGCGTATTGGTCGAATCGCACCAGCACCGTGTACTGGTCGGGCTTGCGCTCCTTGAACTTGTAGGGCCCGGTGCCGATGATGTCCGTGAGCGGAGTGGCGATCGATTCCTTGGGCATGATGCCGGCCATGCCGCTGGGCATGGCCAGGTGCGCCAGCAGCGGCGCGTAGACGGACTTGAGCTGGATTTCGACCGCCAGGGGGCCCGTGGCGCGGATGTCGGCCACTTCCTGGCCCACGGCCTTGCCGCGCGCGGACACTTCCATCCAGCGCCGCAGCGAGGCCACCACGTCGTCGGCGCCCATGTCCCTGCCGTTGTGGAACTTCACCCCCGCGCGCAGCGCGATGGCGTAGGTCTTGCCGTCGGCCGAGATGGCGGGCAGGGTTTCGGCCAGCATGGGCTGGATGTTCCACTGCGCATCGAAGGTGTAGAGCGGCTCGTACACGTGCTGCATCACGGTGCCCACCAGATCGGTCGGCGTGGCCATCGGGTCCAGGCTTTGCAGTTCGCCGATCATGGCCAGATTGGCCGCGCCGCCCTTGGCGCCCGCCTGAGCCCAGGCGGCCTCCAGGGGCAGACTGATACAGCCGGCCGCCAGCAGGGCGGAAACCAGCATGCGACGACGCGTCATTTGCGGAAACAGGGGGTGTGCGTTCATGGTGCGGGCGCCTTCCATCGAATCAGACGATTTAGGAAAATAAATTACATACACAGCCCCGAAAAACCGTTCTATCATGTAAAAAAGTGGTTTCTCTCGCCGCGTTTATGTAATGTTCTTACAGACAGGAGCTGATGTCATGCCGGTACTTACCCTAGGTCAATCCCCCGTCGCGTCCGATCGTCTGGCGCGTCCGCTCTCGCCCGCCGTGCGCGCGGGCGATTTCGTCTTCGTGTCGGGCACCGTCCCCACCGACGACCAGGGCCAGGTCGTGCCGGGGGGCATCGAAGCGCAGACCCGCCAGGTTTTCCAGCGCCTGGAAGCCGCGCTGGCGCTGGCGGGCTGCACCCTCCAGGACGTCGCCAAAGTCAATGTGTGGCTCGACGACGCGCGCGATTTCGGCAGTTTCAACCGCGTGTACATGGAATGTTTCGGCGACCATCGCCCCGCCCGCTCCACGGTGGAATCGCGCCTGATGATCGACGCCAAGGTCGAGATCGACGTGACCGCCTACAAGCCGCTGTAAACGCGCCCCGCCCATGTCCGTCGGCACACCACCGGCGCGGCCGCGGCCGCGCGATCCGCGGGACACCCGCCCCCGCCTGCTCGCCATCGACTGGGGCACCACGTCGCTGCGCGGCGCGCTGATCGACGCGCGGGGCCGGGTCGCCGCGCGGCGCGCGCTGCCGCACGGCATCCTGCAGGTGGAGCCGGGCGCTTTCCCCGCCGACTTCGCGCGGCATTTCGGCGACTGGCTCGGGCAGGCACCCGCCCTGTGCCTGCTTTCGGGCATGGTCGGCAGCCGCCAGGGCTGGCGGGAAGCGCCCTATTGCCCCTGCCCCGCCGGCTTCGAGGCCTTGTGCCGGAACCTCGCGTGGCTGCCCGACGTGGACGGCGTGCCCCTGGCCATCGTGCCCGGCATGAGCATGGTCCCGCCCGGCGGCGTGGACGCCGTCTCCGGCGTGCCCGATGTGATGCGCGGCGAAGAGATCCAGGTCATCGGCGCGCTGCGGCTCATGCACCGGCGCGACGGCCTGCTGGTGCTGCCGGGCACGCACAGCAAATGGGTGCGGGCGCGGGGCGGCGCCGTCACCCGCTTCCAGACCTTCATGACGGGCGAGCTGTTCGCCCTGCTCGCCCGCCATTCCATCCTGGGCCGGACCCTGGACGCGCAGGCACCGCTGGACGAGGCCGCGTTCGTGCGCGGCGTGCGGCGCGGCCTGCGGGACGAGACGCTCGGCCACCTGCTGTTCGGCGTGCGCGCGCTCGGCCTGTTCGACGCGCTGGACCCCGCGCAATCGTCCAGCTATCTCTCGGGCCTGCTGATCGGTCAGGAACTGCACGACATGCGGCCCGCCGGCGGCGACACGGTCGCGCTCATCGGCAGCGACGCGCTGGCGCCGCGCTATCGCCTGGCCCTGGCGCAGCTGTCCTGCGACGCCGTGGTCTTCGGCGACGAGGCCACCTGGGCCGGCCACCAGGCCATCCACGACCACTTGATGGAGACCGCCACATGACATCCCCTCTCGACGCCACGCGGCGGCGCTACGCCGGACTCAAGGCCCGCCTGCCGCTGATCGCCATCCTGCGGGGCCTGCGGCCGTCCGAAGCCGTCGACATCGGCCAGGCGCTGCGCGACGGCGGCTTCTCGCTGTGGGAAGTGCCGCTGAATTCCCCCGATCCGCTGGCCAGCATCGCGGCCATGCGCGCCGCCTTTCCCGACGTACTGGTGGGCGCGGGCACCGTGCTCACCCCGGCGCAGGTCCGCGACGTGCATGCCGCGGGCGGACAGCTGATCGTCTCGCCCAACGCCGATCCGGCGGTGATCGCCGAGACCGTCGCGCTCGGCATGATCAGCCTGCCCGGCATCCTGACGCCGACCGAGGCCTTCGCCGCGCTGGCGCACGGCGCCCACGGGCTCAAGCTGTTTCCCGCCGAACTGGCCTCGCCCGCCGTCGTCAAGGCCCTGCTGGCCGTGCTGCCCCGGGGGTGCGACCTGTTCCCGGTGGGCGGGATCGCCGCCGACACGATGGCCCCCTGGGTCCGGGCGGGCGCCACGGGATTCGGGATCGGGTCCTCGCTGTACAAGCCCGGCAAAAGCGCGCAGGCCGTCCGGACGGACGCGCTGGCCTTCGCACAGGCCTGGCGGGCGCGGGGGAATCTCTGAATAAGTCGAGCGGAAAGCGGACGCTGCGGATCGGGATGGGATGCAAGGCGCGAACCGCAGCCATAGCTGTAGCTATGGCGAGGATGAGCAACGCCGCAGACCGCCCGAGTCCGCAGTGTACGCGACGTGAGGACTTGTTCAGAGGTTCCCTAGGGCCTGAGCCCAAGGGCCGCCGGACGGCCCGCGCCCCGCGATATACTGGAGCACATCCCTTCATTCCCATCCGGGCCGACGCATGCGTTTCCTGCTGACCCTCGCCGTCATCGCCAACCTGGCGCTGCTGGCCTACGGACAGGGCTTCTTCGGCCCGCCGCCGGCCGAACAGGGGCGCACGCCCCGGCCGCTGTCGCAGCGCAACCAGCAGGCCCTGATCCTGGGTGTGCCCATCCCTCCCGACATCACGCAGCAATGAAACCCATCCGCAAGGCCGTCTTCCCCGTCGCGGGCCTGGGCACCCGCTTCCTGCCGGCCACCAAGGCCATGCCCAAGGAAATGCTGCCGGTCATCGACAAGCCCCTGATCCAGTACGCCGTCGAAGAAGCCCTGGCCGCGGGCATCACGGAACTGATCTTCGTCACGGGCCGCCACAAGCGGGCCATCGAGGACCATTTCGACCGCATGCCCGAACTCGAGGCCGAACTGGAATCCAAGGGCAAGCGGGTCCTGCTGGAAACGATCAGCACGATCCTGCCGCCGCACGTCCACTGCATCTACACCCGCCAGGCCCAGCCGCTGGGCCTGGGCCACGCCGTGCTGTGCGCCGAGCCCATCGTCGGCAACGAACCCTTCGCCGTGCTGCTGGCCGACGACCTGCTGGACGCCGACACATCCGTCACGCGCCAGCTGGTGGACGCCGCCCACCAGCACGACGGCAGCGTGCTCGCCATCCAGACCATCGATCCGGCCGATTCCCGCAAATACGGCATGATCGCCGGCACGGCCATCGACCCGCGCAACACGCGGGTGGAGCAGATCGTGGAAAAGCCCGAACCGCGGGACGCGCCCTCGAACCAGGCCGTCGTGGGCCGGTACATCCTGGAACCCGAGATCTTCGACCACCTGCGCCGCACCCGGGCCGGGGTCGGCCGCGAAATCCAGCTCACGGACGCCATCGCCGACCTGCTGAAGCAGCGCCGCGTGCTGGCCCACCGCTACGACGGGACCCGCTACGACTGCGGCAGCAAGGAAGGCTTCTTCCAGGCGACGATCGCGCTGGGCAAGAAATACCACGGCCTGGAACCGGCCTGATCCCGGGCGCGGGACGCCACCGCGGCGTCAGGCCCCCGGCGGGCGCCGCGCCCCTTGCGCCAGCAAAGTCTCGATCCCGTCCACCACGCGCGCCACGGCGCCGGCATGCTGCCGGACCCAGTCGCGGGCGGCCTCGCCCATGCGGTGCAGGCCGGCCGGATCGTCCAGCCATCGCAGGGCCTGCCGCACGGCCTGGTCCGGATCGGCCGCCCGGGCAATGGCGCCGGCGGCCAGGGCGTCGCCGACCGCCTGCTCGAAGTGGGCCGTGTGCGGCCCCACCAGGACCGGCCGCCCCTGGGCGCTGGCCTCGATGAAATTCTGCCCCCCCAGCGGCGCGAAGCTGCCGCCCACGATCGCCACCTGGGCGCAGGCGTAGTACCAGGCCATCTCGCCCAGCGTGTCGCCCAGGACCACGTCGGCGTCCCGGCACGCCTCGACGGCCGGGCTGCTGTCGTCGCCCAGTTCCAGCAGGCGGCTGCGCCGCACGTGGGCCAGGCCGGCCGCCCGCAGCAGCCCGGCCGCGGCCTCGAAGCGCTCCGGATGGCGCGGCACCAGGACGAACAGCAGCGGCGGGCCGGAGTCGTCGCCCCGGGCGCGCCGCAGCCCGACCTGCTGGCGGATGGCCTCGATGAAGGGCGCGTCCTCGCCTTCGCGGGTGCTGGCGATCACCACGATCCGCCGGCCCAGCCGGGCGGCGAAGCCCTCCCCGCGAGCCATCCGTTCGCGGTCGAGCGGCAAGTCGAACTTGAAATTGCCCGACACCGCGACCTGCCGCGCGCCCGCCCGCTCCAGCCGCCGGGCGTCCGCCAGCGACTGGGCGTAGGTGCGCGTCAGCGCGCCGTAGGCGGGCCGCAGCAGCGCGCCCAGCCGCAGCGTGCCGCGCAGCGAGGATGCCGACATGCGGGCGCTGGCCAGCACCAGCGGCACGCCGGATTCCACGGCGGCATGCACCAGATTGGGCCAGACCTCGCGTTCGATCAGGACGCCCACGGCCGGACGATGGTGGCGCATGAAACGGCGCGTCGCCCCCGGAAAGTCATACGGCAGCCAGTCCTGGCGCAGCCGGCCGTCGGCCAGTTCCGCCGCGTAGGCGCGTTCGCCCTCGGCCCGGCCGGTGGCCGTCAGGTGCGTCAGCAGCACCCGGTGCCCGCGGTCCAGCAGCGCCCGGATCAGCGGATGGGCGGCCCGGGTCTCGCCCAGGCTGACCGCATGGACCCAGACGGCGCCTGGGTCGTCCCCGGCCCGTCCGTAGCGGCCGAAACGCGCCGCGCCCAGCACCGACCAGCGGCCGCCGGCGCGACGGGCGCGCAAGGCCATCCAGCCCAGCAGCAGGGGGGACAGGATCCGCAGCAGCAGGGAATACAGGCTGCGCATCACGCGCTCCCGCGCGCCTCGTCCAGGGCCTCGGCGATGGCGGCCCGCACGCGGCCGGCGTCGGGCGCCTGGCCGCGCTCGCCCAGGCTGGCGGTGTAGGCCGGACCCTGCAGGGGCGTGCGCACCGGGGTCGAGGCCTTGTAGATGCCGATGGTGGGACGGCCCAGGCCGGCGCTCAGATGCGTCAGACCGCTGTCCAGGCCCACCATGATCCGCGCCCGGGCGAGCTGGTCCGCCACCTGGCGCAGGCCCATGCGAGGCAGGACGGTCGCGTCCGCACGGCCCCGGATCAGTTCCCGCGCGCGCGCCTGCTCGGTCTCGTTGCCGGCCAGCAGCCGCAGCGCCAGGCCGCGCCCCTGCAGATCGTCGAAGACCTGCCGCCAGTCGGCGTCCGGCCAGAGCTTGTCGTCACGGCTGGCCGAAGGCATGATCAGGGCGGCCGGCTCGATCGCCACTCCGTCGGTCAGCGCCCGCAGTCCGAAATCCGGCGGGCCTTCGGGCGCGTAGCCGAACGCGGCGGCCGCCAAGGCCCGCTGGCGGACGATGGCCGGCTGCCAGAACTCCACCCGGTGGCGCACGTCGTAGAACAGCGAGGCCAGCGGCTCCCGCGCCGACTTCCAGTCCAGCCCATGGCGCACGCCGCGCGCCTGGCGGACCAGCCAGATCGACTTCATCAGGGCCTGCATGTCCAGGACGACGTCGTAGCGGCGCGCGCCCAGGGTGGCGCGCAGGGCGGCCCGTTCACGGCGGGTGTCGGCCGCCCACCAGTGCTTGCGCCAGCGCCGGTGCGCGACCGGGATGACCTCGTGCACGGCCGGATGCCAGGACGGGATTTCGGCGAAGGATTCCTCGGCCAGCCAGTCGATCGACGCGTCCGGCACGTGCCGGGCGATGTCGCTGATGGCGGGCAGCATGTGCACCAGGTCCCCGAGCGAGGACGTGCGTACGATGAGGATGCGTGTCGTCATGGCGCGATTATAGGGCCGCCCATGCCGCCGGACGGGCGTGCCGCCAGGGCGTGCTACGATCGGAACACACCCAGCCGCCCGTGCCGGCCGGCCCCTCGGACGGCCGGACACGCGCCCCGCGCGGCCCGTCCGGAGACCACCCGATGACCTGTTACGCCCTGGGGGACCTGACCCCGCACATCGATCCGTCCGCCTTCGTGGCGGCCGAAGCCACCCTGATCGGCGCCGTGACCCTGCTGGCCGGCGCCAGCGTCTGGCCCGGCGCCGTGATCCGCGCCGACAACGAGCCCATCATCATCGGCGAAAACAGCAGCATCCAGGAAGGCGCCGTGCTGCACGTGGACGCCGGCAAGCCGCTGCGCATCGGCCGCGGCGTCACGGTGGGCCACCAGGCCATGCTGCACGGCTGCACGGTGGAAGACGGAGCGCTGATCGGCATCCAGGCCGTCGTCCTGAACGGCGCCGTGATCGGCCGCCACAGCCTGGTCGGGGCCGGCGCGCTGGTCACCGAAGGCAAGACGTTCCCGGAACGGTCCCTGATCCTGGGCTCGCCGGCCAAGGCGGTGCGCACCCTCGGCGACGAGGAGGTCGCCGGGATGGACGACGGCGCGCGTCACTACGTCGAGCGCGGGCGGCAATACCGCGAGACCTTGCGCCCGCTGTAGAGGGGCCGGCGGCGCGGCCCGCTGTAGTGGCCTACGCCCGCTGCAGCCCGCGATACAGGCTTTCGTAGCGCGCCACCATCGCCGGCACGGCATATTCCCGCGCCACCAGCGCACGCGCCCGCTCGCCCATGGCCCGCGCGGCCTCCGGATGATCCAGCGCCCAGGCGACGCGGCGCGCCAGGGTCGCGGCGTCGCCCGCCGGCGCCAGCAGGCCCCGGTCCGGCGCCAGGATCTCGCGGTGCCCGCCCACGTCCGTGGCGACCACCGGCAGGCCGGCCAGGCAGGCGTCCAGCACGCTGGTGCCCAGGGCCTCGAACTGTGAACTGCTGACGTAGACCTCGGCCAGCGCCAGCGCGTCGGCCACGCGGGACTGGAAGCCCGCGAAACGATAGTGATCGTCCAGGCCCAGTTCGGCCACGCGCGCGCGCGCCGCGCCGGCCGCCGCGCCGTCCGCGCCGCAATGCAGGCACAGCACGTCCGGATGGTCGCGGCGCAGGATCGCGACCGTCTCGATCAGGGCGAGCGGGTCTTTTTCGGGGCTGAGCGCCGCCGCCGTGACCAGGACGCGCCGGCCGTCCAGGCCGAAGCGCGCCCGCAGGCTGGCCACCCCTTCGGGGTCGGCCGTCGCGGCCTCGACCGCGCTGGGGATGACGGTGACGGGCAGGCCCAGCGCCCGGGGCGCCGCCGCCGCGGCCTCGCTGATCGCCACCAGCGCGTCGGCGCGCGCCCACTTCCAGCGATGACGGTCCGCCGCGCCCGGCGCGTCGAACGCCGTGCGGCGCGTGAACACCAGCGCGGCGCGCAACAGCGGCCGCAGCGCCGCCAGCAGGCTCATGGCCTGGGCCGTCTGCGCATGCAGCACGTCGTAGCGCCGGCCCGCCATCAGCAGGACACGCGCCAGGCCCGGGGCGCCACCGCAGCCGAACACCGGGATGCCTTCGGCGGCGGCGCGCCCGGCCAGCGGACCGCCCGCGCGCGCCGCGAGGGCGACCTCGTGGCCGCCCGCGCGCAGGCCGCGCAGGGTCAGCAGGGTCTGGCGTTCGCCGCCCCGCCAGCCCTTTTCCAGGTTCAGGTGCAGGATGCGCACGGCGCCTCCGGCGGCGTCAAGGCTTCCGCGTCGGCCGTTTCCAGCCCGGCACGGACTGCTGCCGCGTCCGCGACAGGGTGAGTTCGCCCGCGGGCGCGTCCCGCGTCAGCGTCGTGCCCGCCCCCAGCGTGGCGCCCTTGCCCACCCGCACGGGCGCGACCAGCTGGGTGTCGGAACCGATGAAGGCATCGTCCTCGATCACCGTCTGGAACTTGTTGACGCCGTCGTAGTTGCAGGTGATGGTGCCCGCGCCGACGTTGACACGCTCGCCGATCTCGGCATCGCCCAGGTAGGCCAGATGATTGGCCTTGGATCCCCGGCCCAGGCGGGTCTTCTTCAGTTCGACGAAATTGCCCACGTGGGCCTCCGGACCGACGTCGGCGCCCGGCCGCAGGCGGGCATAGGGGCCGATCCGGGCGGATTCGGCCACCCGGGCGCCTTCGACGTGGGTGTAGGCGTCCAGCACGGTGCCCACCCCGATGCGCGCATCGCGGATCACGCAATGCGGCCCGATGCGCACGCCGTCGGCCAGATGCACCTCGCCCTCGAACACGCAGCCCACGTCGATGAAGACGTCGCGCCCGCAGGCGAGCGAGCCGCGCAGGTCGAAGCGCGCCGGATCGGCCAGGGTGACGCCCTGTTCGAGCAGCACGCGGGCCTGCTCGCCCTGCCAGACGCGTTCGAGCTGGGCCTGCTGGACACGGCTGTTGACCCCCAGGGTTTCCCAGCCGGCGGAGGGCTGGGCGTGCGACACGGGCACGCCGTCGGCGACGGCCAGGCCGACGACGTCGGTCAGATAGTATTCGCCCTGGGCGTTGCGGTTGTCGATGCGGCCCAGCCAGTCGCGCAGCGCCGCCGTGGGCGCGGCCAGGATGCCGGTGTTGACCTCGCGGATGGAAAGCTCGTCGGGGCCGGCGTCCTTGTGCTCGACGATGCGGCGGATACGGCCCTGATCGTCGCGCACGATGCGCCCGTAGCCGGTGGGATCGGCCAGGGTCTCGGTCAGCAGCGCCAGGCCCTCGCCGCGCGCCTGGAGCAGCGCCCGCAGGGTGTCCGCGCGCACCAGCGGCACGTCGCCGTACAGCACCAGGCTGACGTCGTCCGCGCCGCCTTCCAGCAGCTGCGGCAGCGCCTGCATCACGGCATGCCCGGTGCCCAGTTGCGGCTGCTGCAGGGCGAAGCACAGATCCTGCCCCGCGAAGGCCGCCTGGACACGGTCGGCCCCGTGGCCGGTGACGACCACGATCCGGTCGGGCGACAGCGCGCGCGCCGAATCCAGGACATGGGCCAGCATGGGCTTGCCGGCGATCGGATGCAGGACCTTGGGCAGGTCGGACTGCATCCGCTTGCCCAGGCCGGCGGCCAGAATGATGATGTTCAGCATGAGAAGAAGCGTGGGATGGGACTGGACATGGCATAGCCCCTGCGGGCTATGCCATGCCTGACGAATCGGAGCGCCCTGCAAGGCGCGACGTGGAGAGATGCCACAATTTGAAAATACCCCGGCATGGCCAAGACAGCAGCCTTAGCGGCGGGCGGTCTTCTTGGCCGGCGCCTTGCGCGCCGAAGCGGCCGGCTTCTTGCGCGCCGGGGCGGCCGGTTTCTTGCGGGCCGGGGCGCGCCTGGCGGCGGGGGCCGCCGCCTGCTCGGCGGATTCGGCCATGCCCTGCAGACCGGCGGCGGTCGCGGTCGCCAGCTGTTCGAACTGCTGCTGCACCAGGTTCCACCAGTCGCCCGCCGCGCGGGCGTAATCCGCGCCGGCCGCGTCCGCCGTCTCGGCGGAACCTGCGGCGGCCGCGCCCGGGAAGGCGCCGCCGGCGAAGGATTTCAGGGTGCTCAGGGTGCTGCGCTGGATTTCCAGGCCCTGGATGGTGTTGGCCAGCATCGTGGCGTTCAGCTGCAGCCAGTTCTGCACCGTCTGCAATTCGCGGATGCGCCGGTCGAGGTCTTCCAGCGACATCGGCGTCAGTTGCGCGGCGTCCAGGCCACCGGCGCCCGCCATGTTCTGCCAGGCCTGGCGCATCATGTCCAGCCCGGCGAACAGCGGGTTGCGGGCGGCGTCGCCCTGCTGACCGAAACCGGGCAGCACGAAAGGATTGGTGGAGTCTTGCGCCATGATGGATTGCCTCCGCCGGCACCATGCCGGGATGATTGAGTCAGGGCCTGTTCACGCTCGCGCGGCGGCCGCCCCGCCGGCCGCGGCCAGCAGGCGATGCCGCAGCGAATCCAGGATGGCCAGCTCGGCTTCCAGCGTGAAGGCGCCATGGATGATCATATCCCACAGTTCCGCCATCTCCAGGCAGCGGAATTCGAGGACCTCGCCGTCCATGTTCCGGGGCGCGGCGCCCGCGTCCAGCACGCAGTCGCTGAGCAGCACGTTCTCGACCTGGTAGCCGTCTTCCAGGCGGCGGTGCATGCGCAGCACCGTGCGCAGCGGGCCGTGAGCGGCCAGCGCCACGGCCGGCAGGCCGGCTTCTTCGAAGGTTTCGCGCAGCAGCGCGGATTCCGGGTCTTCGCCCGCGGCGACCAGGCCGCCCGCCAGGGTGTCCCACAGGCCGGGATCGGTGGATTTGTCCAGGGCGCGGCGCGCCACCCACAGGCGTCCGTCCGGCGACCAGCCGTTCAGGTGGACGGCCTGCGTGAGCAGCCCCAGGGGCCGCACGGCGCCGCGTTCGATGCGCCCCAGCGGCCGGCCTTCGGCCATGACGTCCAGCAGTTCGTCGCGCCAGGCGCGGATGCAGCCCGCGTCCCGCAGGGCCAGCGCCACCCCGCGCAGCACGGCGTCCAGGCCCAGCCGCGCGGCGGGCGCGGCGGTGAAATGCACGGCCTCGGGCTCGACGTGGACGCCCGGCAGGCCGGCGACGGCCGCCAGCGCGACGGGACCGATCCAGCCACCGACCCGACCCGCGACAGTGGCCGGACGGGCGCCCGCGGGCGGCAGCTGCTGGGCGCGACGGACCAGGCGCGCATTGCGCGCCTGAAGGTCGTCCAAGGCAAAGGCCGCTGAAGAGGAATCCATCCGCGCATTGTAGTTGATGCATGCTGCATGCGCGGATCGCGGGTGGATGCATGCGCGAGCCGCATGCGGGCGTCCCGCGGGGATTGGTGGAAACCCGGAAAAGCCGATGAACGGGCCATGGGCCCGCCTGTACAAGCCCCGGCCAGTGGCTATAATCCCTTCAGGTTTATAAGGGTACCCCAGGCCGCAGCACCCGCGATTCATTTTACGGCCTGGCGATCCAGCCATGTGTGCAGGACCCGGTTGTTCTCCCGCTCTTCTTTGATGAAGGTCAACCGGACCTGAAAAATACACGCCAACCAAAGGGACAACATGAAGATGGTCAGAGGGACGTTGGGCATGATCGCGCTGTCGTGGGCGACAGTCGCCGGGGCGCAGGTTCAGGACATGCCGGGAGGTCCGGGGGTCAACCAGCTCAATCTCCACACCGGGGTCACGCCCATCGCCCGGGAAATCTATTCCCTGCACTGGATGATGCTGATCATCTGTACGCTGATCTTCATCGGCGTGTTCGGCGTGATGCTGTATTCCATCATCCGCCACCGCAAGGACAAGGGCCACAAGGCCGCCAAGTTCGAGGAACACCTCGGCCTGGAGCTCACCTGGACGGTGATCCCCTTCCTCATCATCGTCGGCATGGCCATCCCGGCCACCCGCACCGTGGTCGCCATGAAGGACACCACCAGCGCCGACCTGACCATCAAGGCCACCGGCTACCAGTGGAAGTGGGGATACGAATACCTCGACGGGCCGGCGACGGGGGTGCGCTTCCTGTCGAACCTGTCCACGCCACCGGACCAGATCGACGGCAAGGCGCCCATCGGCAACACCTACCTGATGGAAGTCGACCAGCCCATGGTGGTGCCGGCCAACCAGAAGGTCCGCGTCGTGCTGACGGCCGCCGACGTGATCCACTCCTGGATGGTGCCCGAACTGGGCGTCAAGCAGGACGCCATCCCCGGCTTCCTGCGCGACACCTGGTTCCGCGCCGAAAAGCCCGGCATCTACCGCGGCCAGTGCGCCGAACTCTGCGGCAAGAACCACGCCTACATGCCGATCGTGGTCGAGGTCAAATCCCAGGAGGACTACGCCAAGTGGGCCGAGGGGCAGAAGGCCGCCATGGCGGCCGCCGCCGAGGACCCGGACAAGACCTGGTCCAAGGACGAGCTGGTCGCCAAGGGCAAGCAGGTCTTCTCCACCACCTGCGTGGCCTGTCACCAGGCCAACGGCCAGGGCATCCCGGGCACCTTCCCGGCCCTGAACGGCGACAAATTCGTACTGGGGCCGATGAAGGACCAGATCCTCACGGTCCTGAACGGGCATCCGGGCACGGCGATGGCCGCCTTCCGCGACCAGCTCAGCGACACCCAGATCGCCTCGGTCATCACCTATACGCGCAACGCGTGGGACAATGCCGGCAAGGGCTCCGACCCCGTCGTCCAGCCCTCGGACGTCAAGGCCCTGCGCTGATCCGGACCGCAACCCATACGGCGAATTCACACGATATTCCTCGCGCCGCCCGGAAGGCGGCGCGCCCCAGGAAGGAGGCATTCAATGAGCAGCGTCACGGTCGACCACATTCCGCCCCACGCCGGGCATGACGAACACGCCCACCACGTCCCGCACGGCTGGCGGCGATGGGTGTTCGCGACGAATCACAAGGACATCGGCACGATGTACCTGATCTTCTCGTTCTGCATGCTGCTGGAGGGCGGCACGCTCGCCCTGCTGCTGCGCACGGAACTGTTCGAGCCCGGCATCCAGTTCTTCCAGCCCGAACTGTTCAACCAGTTCACCACCATGCACGGGCTGATCATGATCTTCGGCGCGATCATGCCCGCCTTCGTGGGCTTCGCCAACTGGATGATCCCGCTGCAGATCGGCGCCTCCGACATGGCCTTCGCGCGGATGAACAACTTCAGCTTCTGGCTGCTGCCGGTGGGCGCGATCCTGCTGACGACGTCGTTCTTCGTGCCGGGCGGGGCCAACGCCTCGGGCTGGACCATGTACGCGCCGCTGTCGCTGCAGATGGGCCCGGGCATGGACTTCGCGATCTTCGCCGTGCACATCCTGGGCGCGTCGTCCATCATGGGCGCGATCAACATCATCGTCACCATCCTGAACATGCGCGCGCCCGGCATGACCCTGATGAAGATGCCGCTGTTCTGCTGGTCCTGGCTGGTCACGGCCTACCTGCTGCTGGCCGTGATGCCGGTGCTGGCCGCCGCCGTCACCATGCTGCTCACCGACCGCCACTTCGGCACCCACTTCTTCAACGCCGCCGGCGGCGGCGACCCGGTGCTGTACCAGCACGTGTTCTGGTTCTTCGGCCACCCCGAGGTCTACATCATGATCCTGCCGGCCTTCGGGATGGTGTCGCAGATCGTGCCGACCTTCGCGCGCAAGCGGCTGTTCGGCTACGCGTCGATGGTGTACGCCATCTGCGCCATCGCCATCCTGTCGTTCCTGGTGTGGGCGCATCACATGTTCACCACGGGCATGCCGGTCACCGCCCAGCTGTTCTTCATGTACGGCACGATGCTGATCTCCATCCCCACGGGGGTCAAGGTCTTCAACTGGACGGCCACCATGTGGCGCGGCTCCATGACCTTCGAGACCCCGATGCTGTTCGCCATCGGCTTCATCTTCGTGTTCACCATCGGCGGCTTCACCGGCCTGGTGCTGGCGGTCGCGCCGATCGACATCCAGGTCCAGGACACCTACTACGTGGTGGCGCACTTCCACTACGTGCTGGTGGCCGGCTCGCTGTTCGCCCTGTTCGGCGCCACCTACTACTGGCTGCCGAAATGGTGCGGCCACATGTACGACGAACGCCTGGGCAAATGGCACTTCTGGATGACGATGATCTCGTTCAACGTCACCTTCTTCCCGATGCACTTCCTCGGCCTGGCCGGCATGCCGCGCCGCTACGCGGACTACGCCGCGCAGTTCACCGACTTCCACCAGGTCGCCACCATCGGCGCCTTCTGGTTCGGCCTGTCGCAGCTGCTGTTCGCCTACATCGTGATCAAGGCGTTCCGCGGCCACGGGGCCCCGGCGGCCGCCAACCCCTGGGAAGGCGCCGAAGGCCTGGAATGGACGGTGCCCTCGCCCGCGCCCTACCATACCTTCGTGACGCCGCCCCAATACGAGGCCAGCCACTGAGATGCGCGACATGACCCCTGAGCAACGCCGCCGCAACCGCCGCACGGGATGGATCCTGGCCCTGTTCGCCGTGGCCGTCCTGGTGTGGACCTTCGTGCGCGCGAACCTGTACGGGGTCGTGTCATGACGGAATCACGCAACACCTTCCTGCGCTCGATGCGCACGGTCGCCTGGGCGTTCCTGGGGCTGCGCAAGCGCTCCGGCCACGACGAGGACCTGTCGCACCTGCGCCCGTCGCACCTGATCGTGGCGGGCCTGATCAGCGGGGCGGTGTTCGTATTGCTGCTGATATTGGCCGTGCGCCTGGCGACGGCCTAGAAGACGGAAGATCCAGAGGAGAGACAACGATGACGACCGCCCAGATGGCCCACGCCGGCGAGGCCCCCTACTATTACGTCCCGCCGGATTCGGTCCACCCGATCCGGGCCAGCCTGAGCATGCTGGCCACCCTGATCGGCGCGGCCCTGTGGGTCAACAGCTACGCGATCGGCCCCTGGCTCTGCCTGGCCGGCATCCTGTGCATGTTCGTCGTGCTCTACGGCTGGTTCGGCGACGCCATCCGCGAGTCCGAGAGCGGCATGAACAGCCAGCGCATCGACCATTCCTACCGCTGGAGCATGGCCTGGTTCATCTTCTCCGAGGTCATGTTCTTCTCGGCCTTCTTCGGCTCGCTGTGGTACACCCGCGAAGTCACCACGCCGTGGCTGAGCAACCTGGACACCCAGACCCTGCTGTGGCCGGGCTTCAGCGGCACCTGGCCGAACCAGGGCCCCGCGGGCACCATCGCGCCCTTCCAGACCGTGGGGCCGTTCTGGCTGCCCACCATCAACACCGCGCTGCTGCTGTCCTCCGGCGTCACGCTGACCATCGCCCACCACGCCCTGCGCGCGGCGCACCGGTCCAAGGCGATCTTCTGGCTGGCCCTGACGGTGATCCTGGGCTTCACCTTCGTCGCCTGCCAGGCCTACGAATACCATCACGCCTACACCGAACTGAACCTGCGCTTCACCTCGGGCGCCTATGGCGCGCTGTTCTACATGCTGACCGGCTTCCACGGCTTCCACGTGATCCTGGGCGCCACCATGCTGACCGTGATCTGGCTGCGGCTGGTGCGCGGACACTTCACCGCCGAGCACCATTTCGGCTTCGAGGGCGCCGCCTGGTACTGGCACTTCGTGGACGTGGTCTGGCTGGGCCTGTACATCTTCGTGTACTGGCTGTAAGCAGCCAGCGGAGGGGGCCCGTCTCCAGCCGGGGCATCTCTCCACCTCGCCGCTTGCAGGCGGCTCCGATTCACCAGGCACGGGACAGTCCGCAGTGGACTGTCCCATGTCCGAGTTCATCCACCTCGCCGCTTGCAGGCGGCTCCGATTCACCAGGCACGGGACAGTCCGCAGTGGACTGTCCCATGTCCGAGTTCATCCACCTCGCCGCTTGCAGGCGGCTCGGATGCGCCAGACATGAGATAGTCCGCAGGGACTATCTCATGTTCGGGCTTATCCAACCCAAGGCATGCCCCAGCAGCAGGAACAGGAACAGCAGGATCGACAACCCCACCCGCCACGTCAGGGCCCAGGCCATCCGGTCGGTGCGGCCCCGGTCCTGCATGAGATACTTCATGGCCGAGCCCAGGCTGACGAGCACCCCCAGGAACAGCACGACGATCAGAATTTTCATGGGCATTCCCCGCAACACCAGGATGTAAGCATCGTATGACCTCGCCGCAACCCGCACCCCGCACGAAGGCCGTCCTGGCCCTGGTCCTGCTGGCGCTGCTGGGCGCGGCCTGCATCGGCGCCGGCCAATGGCAGCTGCGCCGCGCCCATGAACGCGAAACGCTGCTGGCCGCCATCGAGGCGGGCCGGCGGGCGCCGGCCCAGGCGCTGGATGCGCGGCACCGCGACGGCCCCGACTGGCATCCGGCCAGCGCCCGCGGACACTGGCTGAACCCGTTTACTGTACTCCTGGACAATCGCAACCTCAAAGGCCGGCCCGGCCTGTGGGTGGCGACCCCGCTGGAGCTGCGGGACAGCCCCGGCACCGCCGTGCTGGTGCTGCGCGGCTGGGTCGCCCGCCCGCTGCCGCCCGCCGTGCTGCCGGACCTGGACGCGGCCGCCGGTCCCGTCGAGGTCCAGGGCACGCTGCTGCACCGGGTGCCCCGCCTGTTCGACCTGGGCAGCCTGACCGGCCAGCCCGACGCGGTCCTGCCCGAACCCTTCCCCGCCGCCGACGGCCGGCCGCCCCGCGTGCAGAACCTGCCGCTGGACGCCCTGGCGGCGGCCACCGACCTGGACCTGCTGCCGGTCGTGCTGCAGCAGGCCCCCACGCATGACGCGGACCTGATCCAGGAATGGCCAGGCCCTTCGACGAACGCCGGCCAGAATTACAACTACGCCCTGCAATGGTTCAGCTTCGCCGCGATCGCGCTGATCGCGGCCGGCATCACGGCCTGGCGCACCCTGCGCCGCCCCTCACCTTCCCCGCACGCATGACGACCGCACCCGCCCGCACCCGCTCCATCCGTCCCCTCATCGCCGTCCTGCTGGTCTGCCTGGCGCCGGTGGTGTTCGCCCTGCTGGCCTACTACGTGCCGTCCCTGGGCCTGCGTCCCGACACGCGCACCCGCTACGGCCAGCTGATCGAGCCGCAGCGCCCCATTCCCGGCGACCTGGCCCTGCGGGACGCGCAGGGCCGGCCCTACGACCTGAACCAGCTCAAGGGCCAGTGGCTGCTGATCAGCACGGGGCCCGGCGCCTGCCCGGAATCCTGCGTGCGCGGGCTGTTCGTGCTGCGCAATTCCCATGCCAGCCAGGGCAAGGCGGTCGACCGGCTGGAACGCGTCTGGTTCATCACCGACGACGCGCCCGCGGCCCCCGTGGTCGGCGAAGCCTACGCCGGCACGCACGTCCTGCGCGCCGACCCCGCCCGGCTGGCGGCCTGGCTGGCCCCCGATGCCGCCGACCCCGCCGCCGAACTGGCACGGGGACTGTGGATCGTCGATCCCCTGGGCCACCTGATGATGCGCTTCCCCGACACGCTGCAGCCCGAGGCCGTGCGCGACGACATCCGCACGCTGCTGAAGAATTCCCGGATCGGATGATGGACCGCACGGCAAGCGCCCCCGCCGCGACACCCGCCGCGCGAGACCTGTCCGGGCCGGACCCGCGGCCCTCCGCCGGACTGCTCGCGCGCTACCGCAAGCTGGTGTTCCTGGCCTGGTTCCTGACGCTGGACCTGATCATGTTCGGCGCTTTCGTGCGCCTGACCGATTCCGGCCTGGGCTGCCCCGACTGGCCGGGCTGCTACGGCCATTTCAGCCCCCTGGGCGCCGGCGAGCACATCCGCGCCGCCCTGGAGGCCATGCCCTACGGCCCGGTCAGCGCCTTCAAGGCCTGGATCGAGATGATCCACCGCTACGCGGGCGCCTTCCTGGGCCTGATGATCATCGCCATCGCCCTGTGCGCCTGGCGCCTGCGCCGCCTCCCGGACCGCAGCCCGGCGCTGGCCGGCTGCGTGCTGGTCATGGTGTGCGTCCAGGGCGCCTTCGGCGCCTGGACCGTCACCCACCGGCTGATGCCGCTGGTGGTGACCACGCACCTGGTGCTGGGCATGGGCCTGCTGGCCCTGATGACCTGGCTGGCCGCCCGGGAAAAGGCCCACGCCCCCGTCCCCGCCGACCCGGGCGCCGGCCGCGCCTGGATGATCCTGGGACTGGCCGTGCTGTTCCTGCAGGTGGCGCTGGGCGGCTGGGTCAGCACCAACTACGCGGCCCTGGCCTGCATGGACTTCCCCACCTGCCACGGGGCCTGGCTGCCGCCCATGGATTTCCGCGAGGGCTACGCCCTGCTGCGCGGCCTGGGGCAGCTCTCGTCGGGGGAACTCATCTCCCAGGACGCGCTCACCGCCATCCACTGGACGCACCGCAACTTCGCCTTCCTCGTCATCGCCCTGCTGGGCGTCCTGGCCTGGCGCTGGCGCCGCACGCCCGGCCTGGCCGGCCCCGCGCGCCTGCTGCTGGCCCTGCTGGCCCTGCAGCTGCTGACGGGCCTGACCACGATCTTCTTCCAATGGCCGCTGCTGATCGCCGTGATGCACAACGGCGGCGCCGCGGGCCTGGTCCTGGTGGGCGTCACGCTGCTGTGGCGCCTGTCCCGGGCCGGCAAGCCCGCCCGTCCGGGCAGGGAAACCCATGAGCCGCCGCATGACCGCAAGCCACCCAAAGCCGCCTAGAATGCCGATATGACCACCGCCGCCGCCCACCACCACCGATCCCCGTCCCTGCTGCGCCAGTACCTGGCGCTGACCAAGCCGCGCGTCACGCAGCTGGCCGTGTTCTGCGCCGTGATCGGCATGTTCCTGGCCACGCCGGGCCTGCCCGACCCGTGGCTGGCGCTGAACGCCACGGTGGGCATCTGGCTGCTGTCGGCGGCCGCCTTTTCCATCAACTGCCTGGTGGAACGCGAAACCGACGCGCGCATGCTGCGCACGGCGCGGCGCGGCACGGCCTCCGGCCAGATCGGCGGCCACCAGGTCCTGCTGATGGCCGGCGCGCTGGGCGGCGCCGGCATGTGGATCCTGTACACCCAGGTCAACGCGCTGACCATGTGGCTGACCTTCGCCAGCTTCGTCGGCTACGCCCTGATCTACACCGCCATCCTCAAGCCCCTCACGCCGCAGAACATCGTCATCGGCGGCCTGTCGGGCGCGATGCCGCCGGCCCTGGGCTGGGCCGCCATGGCCGACGCCGTGCCGGCCGAGGCCTGGCTGCTGGTGCTGATCATCTTCATCTGGACGCCGCCCCATTTCTGGGCGCTGGCCCTGTACCGCCACCACGACTACGAGAAATCCGGCCTGCCCATGCTGCCGGTCACGCACGGCCAGAACTTCACCCAGCTGCACATCCTGCTCTACAGCATCGCGCTGTTCGCGGCGTCCGTGATGCCCTACGTCGTGCGCATGAGCGGCCCCGCCTACCTGGCCGCCGCCTGCCTGCTCAGCGGCCGATTCGTGTGGCAATCCCTTGCGCTATATCGAAGCTATTCGGACGCCAGGGCGCGTAAACTGTTCCATTATTCGATCCTGTACCTGGCGCTGCTGTTCGCCGCGCTGCTGCTGGATCACTGGGTCGGCCTGGTCCTCGCCCCGGCCTGACCCGGTGGAACCCCGACCCGGGCGCGCGCCTCGGCGCCGCCCCGGCCGATCACCGACCTGGATGATGGACATGCCGTTCTCGATTCCGCGCCGCCGGCTCCTGGCCGGCGCGCTCGCCGCCCTTCCCCTCGCCCTGGCCCTGCCGGGCTGCACCTCGAAAGCCGAACCGCTGCCCTTCGAAGGCAACGACATCACCGGGTCCCACCTGGGGCGCGACCTGGACATGATCGACACCACGGGCCAGCGGCGCACGCTGGCGGACTTCCGGGGCAAGATCCTGCTGGTGTTCTTCGGCTACACGCAATGCCCGGACGTCTGCCCCACCGCCATGGCGCAGGCCGCCCAGACCATGCAGCTGCTGGGCGACCAGGCCCGCGACGTGCGCATCATCATGGTCTCGGTGGATCCCGCGCGCGACACGCCCGACATCCTGGGCGCCTACGTGAAGGCCTTCGATCCGTCCTTCATCGGCCTGACGGGCACGCCCGAGCAGCTGGACAAGACCGCGCGGTCATTCAAGGCCTTCTACGCCAAGGAGCCCGGCCCGTCGCCGGAACACTACGCCATGAACCACTCGTCGGCCTTCTACCTGATGGACCGCGAGGGCGAGGCCCGCGCCCTGCTCGGGCCGTCGCTGACGCCCGAGGACATGGCCCACGACATCAAGCTGCTGTTGTAGGCAAATCCGGCAGGGGTTCGTGCTGGCGCTCGCCGGACTCGAACTGCCGCCAGACCTCCATCGCCCGCTGGCGCTGGCGCACGATCAGGTCGATCTTCTCGCGCAGCATCGGATATTGCTGCTGCAGGCGCTTGAAGTCGCGTTCCTGGAGCATCAGCAGGCGGCTGTAGCCCAGCGACCGCGCGCGCGCCTGGAAATCGTCGTCCATGGCCAGCGCCATTTCCCCGAAGATCTGGCCGCTGCCCAGTTCCGCCGTGGTGCCGTCCGGCAGGTCCAGGACCACCGCGCCCGAGGCCACGAAATACATGGCGCGACTGCGCCCGAAGCGGGTCGGGATTTCCTGGCCCGGCAGGACCAGCCTGGGCTTGAGCACGCGGCGGATGGCCGCCATGGTGCGTTCGTCCATGCCCTCGAACATCGGCACCCGCTGCACCAGCGCCGCCGCGCTCATGGTGATGTCCAGCACGCCGCTTTTTTCCAGTGCGCCCCAGCGGGCTTCCGTCTGCTGGATCAGGTCGGAATAGGTTTCCCCGCTGATCAGGTTGTGCGCCAGCATGTCGCGGTAGCGGATGCGCTCCATGGCGCGCGCCATGCGCGCGAGATAGGCTTCCTGGAGATACTGGGCATAGTTGGGGTATTGCAGCGCCAGGGCCTGCAGCGCGCCTTCCAGCAGCGTCAGGCGGCGCTGGTGCGCGGCCACGATGATGTCCGTGACCTCCTGCCCCAGCAGCGGCTGCACGTCGGTGCGGGCGAACTGGATCAGGCGGCGCGCCACGGACCATTTGCACATCAGGTTCGTGAACCGCTGGGCCAGTTCGCGCACCAGCCAGCCCTGCCAGCCGGTCAGGTGGTGCAGGCGCAGCGCCAGCCGCATCGCATGGGAATAGCGCAGATCGCCCTCGATCGCCGCCTCGAAGCCGCGCAGGCCGCCCGAGCGCACCGCGTCGCCCAGCCGCTCGGCGCGCGCCAGCAGGGACTCGGCCGTGCGCCAGTCCACGACCTGGGCCTTGAGGGTCTCGAAGAACATTTCTTCCTCGCGGCCCGCCAGCATGCCCATGCCGACGGCGACCCTCTGGTCGAGGGTCAGCTGGTGCACCTGCGTCGCGTCCATGCTCGCCTGGCTGGCATCGAATACCGCGTGCAGGCGTTCCAGGACTTCTCCGCCGACATGCTCGTTGTGGGCGATGTCGTCGATCTTCAGGCGCAGGGCCTCGAGCTCCACGATCTGGGCCTGGTCGCGCAGGGTGCGGTCCACCGGCGACAGCTGGTTCAGCCCCAGCCGGTGGATCAGCGGCCGCAGCGTCAGGCCGTTGATGAACAGGGTCATGAGCACGAAGCCGGTCGTGGCCACGGCGATGAACTGCCGCGCCTCGTGGGGCACCGCCGGCTGTTCCGTGACGGCCAGGGCCAGGGCCAGGGACACGGCGCCGCGCAGGCCGCCCACCAGCATGACGGTCCGATAGGAATGGCTGACCTCGGTACTGAGCCGCAGCCGCCCCAGCAGCGGCAGCAGGCCGTAGACGATCACCGCGCGCGCGCCCAGCGTGACGATGAACACGACCAGGATCAGCAGGACTTCCATCCAGGTGATTTCCGCCATCATGCGCGGGATCAGCATGGCGGCGAACAGGAAGATCAGGGAATTGGCCCAGAAGCCGAACTGCGCCCAGGCGCCCTCGAGCTGCTCGAAGGTCGTGGGCGACATGCGCGTACGGCCGCTGGAGCCCACCACCAGGCCGGCGATCACGGTGGCCACCACCCCCGACACCCCCAGGTAGTGTTCACCGACGAAGAAGGTCAGGTAGGCCAGCGCCACGGTCAGCGTGACCTCGGCCGTGGGCCAGCCACGCAGCCAGCGGAACAGTTCGATGGCCGCCCGCCCCATCACCAGGCCGGCCAGGCCGCCGCCCAGGAAGCTGACCACGAAGCCGCGGAAGATGTCCGTCACGGCGGGGGTGGTGCCGCCGAACAGGACGCTGAGCAGCACCGAATACAGGGCGATGGAGGCCGCGTCGTTGAACAGGGCCTCGCCCTCGACCAGGTTGGTGAGGCGGCGCGGCGCGCCGACTTCGCGGAAGATGCCCACGACCGCCACCGGGTCGGTGGTGGCGACGATGGCGCCCAGCATCAGGCAGACCACCAGCCCGTAAGTGGAGATCGCCGCCAGCGAGAAGCCGACCGCCACGGTGCAGACCACGACGGCCACGATGGCCATGACCAGGATCGGGCTGATGTCGTCCAGCAGCCGCCGCAGGTTCGTCGCCAGCGCCGTCTCGAACAGCAGCACGGGCAGGAAGACGAACAGGAATGTCTCGGAGGAGATCTCGAAGTGCTGCAGCGTATCCAGGAAATCGGCCACGACGCCCGGCGCCCAGCCGTGCACGTGGATGATGACGCCCAGGATGAAGCCCACGATGGCCAGCAGCACGGAATAAGGCAGGCGCAGGCGCCCCGCCAGGGGGGGCATGAAGGACACCAGGGCCAGCAGGCCAGCCAGGCCGAACACCAATAGGCCGATTTTCATGACAGGGAAATGCGATCAGATCATCCGGGTGATATGTTACAGGCCCGGGGAATCGATTTCCTAGGAAAAGGATGAAAAAAAAAGGGATGCCAGGCGGCATCCCGTGAACATCCGCTTCGATAGGGAGGGGAAGAGGAGAAGCAGAAGCGGACGACAGAACGTGGGGCCGGCGTGGCCGGCGCGCGCTCATGATGGGTTGGTCCGCCCCCGGCGCCGAAAGTTCACGGCCCGGGACGGGAAAAATGCAAGAGAGTGTGTCCGGGCCGTGCGGCGGCGGGCAAGGCGCCGGTCATCCAGGCACGAGCCCGATGCCGGAGGAGACCGGGAGGCCGAGGTTCAGGCGGCTTCGAAATCCGCCCGCCGCTCGCTCAGGGCGGCGCGCAGTTTCTTCAGGGCGGCCGATTCGATCTGGCGGACCCGTTCGGCGGAAATGCCGTATTCGGCGGCCAGTTCGTGCAGCGTGGCGCCGCCGTCGTCGGCCAGCCAGCGGGCGCGCACGATGTGCTGCGACCGCGCGTCCAGGGACGACAGGGCGTGTTCCAGGCCCTCGCCCTGCAGGGCGTCCATGCCCCGGCGCGCCAGCACCTGGGCGGGTTCCTGGGCCTCGTCGGCCAGCCAATCGGACGGCGCGTAGCGGTCCTCGTCGTCGGCCGGGGCGTCCAGCGCGAAATCGCCGCCCGACAGGCGGACTTCCATTTCGGCGACGTCTTCCGGCCGCACGTCGAGCTCGCGGGCGATGTCGGCGACCTGGTCCGGGGCCAGGCTGTGGCCGTCGGGCCGCATGCGGCGCAGATTGAAGAACAGCTTGCGCTGCGCCTTGGTGGTGGCGATCTTGACCAGGCGCCAGTTGCGCACCACGTACTCGTGGATCTCGGCGCGGATCCAGTGCACGGCAAAGGACACCAGGCGTACCCCGCGGTCGGGATCGAAGCGGCGCACGGCCTTCATCAGGCCGATGTTGCCTTCCTGGATCAGGTCCGCGTGCGCCAGGCCGTAGCCCAGGTACTGGCGGGCGATGGAGACCACCAGCCGCAGGTGCGACAGGATCAGGTCGCGCGCGGCGTCCAGGTCGTTGTGGTCGCGCAGGCGCCGGCCCAGGTCGGCTTCCTGGTCGGCGGTCAGCATCGGCAGCCGGTTCACGGCGCCGATGTAGGCATCGATGGTGCCGAGCGCGCCGGGATTGGCGATCGCCAGCGAAAGCTGGGACGGCGCGAGCGACAGGGCGGACGAAGAGGGGGTCATGGTGACAAGGTTCCTCGTGCTGAATGGAACGATGTTAGCACTCCATGGGGCAGAGTGCTAATCTCAAGGTAACAAACGTTAGGCTGCCCCGCGGCGAAAAAGTTCCCCGGAATCGGCCGGGACTCAGGGCAGTTCCAGGTCCGCCACCAGCGGGGCGTGATCCGACAGCTTCTTCCAGGGCGAACCGTGCAGCACCCGCGCGCGGCGCACGGCGAAGCCGCGCTGGTAGATGCGGTCCAGCCGCAGCCAGGGGAACACGGACGGGAAGGTCCGGGGCGGCGGCGTCAGGCGCGCATGGCCGTTCATGGACAGCTCGGGCACCTGGCGCAGCGCCTGCCCCGGCAGCCAGGCCAGGCGTTCGCGCAGGCGCGACACGGTGCGGCGCAGCCGGTAGATCTCGTCCGATCCCTGCGGCGCGGCGGCGAAGACCTCGACCAGGCCCAGCTGCTCGACGAACAGCGGCGCCAGGCGGTTGGTCCAGTCGTTGAAGTCGCCGGCGATCAGCAGCGGTTCATGCGCGGGCACCAGGCGCTGGATGCGGTCGGCCAGCGCCTGTACCTGGCGCGACCGCCCGCCCGCCAGCAGGCCCAGGTGCACCACCAGGCAATGCACCGGCACGTCGCCGACCCGCACCACGCCGTGCAGCAGGCCGCGCTGCTCCAGGCGATGGTCGGAAACGTCCTGGTTCTCGTAATACAGGATGGGGTAGCGCGACAGCAGCGCATTGCCGTGGTCGGTCGCCTGGCGCACGGCGTTGCAGCCGTAGGCGGCCTGCATGCGCAGGGCCGCCGCCAGGGATTCGTGCTGCGCGTCCAGGCTGCCGCGCACCTGGTTGCGGCCCTGGACTTCCTGCAGGAACAGCAGGTCGGGCCGCAGGCCGTACAGGCCCAGCCGCAGGTCGGCCAGCGATTCCCGCCCACCCGTGGCCGAACGGCCCTTGTGGATGTTGTAGCTGACGACCCGCAAGACGGGCATGGCCGGCCTCCCCGCCCTATTTGGCTTCCGTCTGGCGCAGGCGGATGTGCAGCTCGCGCAGCTGCTTCTCGTCCACGGCCGACGGCGCCTGCGTCAGCAGGCACTGGGCGCGCTGCGTCTTGGGGAAGGCGATCACGTCGCGGATGGATTCCGCGCCCGCCATCAGCGTCACCAGACGGTCCAGGCCGAAGGCCAGGCCGCCGTGCGGCGGCGCGCCGTACTGCAGGGCGTCGAGCAGGAAGCCGAATTTCAGGCGGGCTTCCTCCTCGTCGATCTTCAGGGCCTTGAAGACCTTGCGCTGGACGTCGGCGCGGTGGATGCGCTCGGACCCGCCGCCGACTTCCCAGCCGTTCATGACCATGTCGTAGGCGCGCGCCAGGGCCTTGCCCGGATCGGTCTCCAGCAGGTCCTCGTGGCCCGGCTTGGGGCAGGTGAAGGGGTGGTGCGCGGCCGTGTAGCGGCCTTCGCCCTCGTCGTATTCGAACATGGGAAAGTCCACCACCCACAGCGGCTTCCAGCCCGGCTCGAACAGCCCGTTGGCGCGGCCGAATTCGCTCTGGCCGATCTTCACGCGCAGGGCGCCGATGGCGTCGGCGACGATCTTGGCGCGGTCGGCGCCGAAGAAGATCAGGTCGCCGTCCCGCGCGCCGGTGCGCTCGATCAGGGCGCGCAGGGCGTCCGCGTGGATGTTCTTGACGATGGGCGACTGCAGGCCTTCGGGGATCGAGGCGGCGTCGTTGACCTTGATGTAGGCCAGGCCGCGCGCGCCGTAGATGCCGACGAACTGGGTGTAGGCGTCGATCTCGCTGCGCGGCATGCCGGCGCCGCCGGGCACGCGCAGGGCCACCACGCGGCAGGCCGGGTCGTTGGCCGGGCCGGCGAAGACCTTGAAGCCCACGTCGCGCATCAGGTCGGCCACGTCGGTGAATTCCAGCTTCACGCGCAGGTCGGGCTTGTCGGAGCCGAAGCGGCGCATGGCTTCTTCCCAGCTCATGACGGGGAAGGGATCGGGCAGCGCCACGTCCAGCACCTGGCGGTAGATCTCGCGCACCATGCCTTCGAAAATCTCGCGGATCTGGACTTCGTCCAGGAAGGAGGTCTCGCAGTCGATCTGGGTGAATTCCGGCTGGCGGTCGGCGCGCAGGTCCTCGTCGCGGAAGCACTTGGTGATCTGGTAGTAGCGGTCGAAGCCGGACACCATCAGCATCTGCTTGAACAGCTGCGGCGACTGGGGCAGCGCGAAGAACTCGCCCGGGTTCACGCGCGAAGGCACCAGGTAGTCGCGCGCGCCTTCCGGCGTGCTGCGGGTCAGCATCGGGGTTTCGATGTCGACGAAGCCCAGGGCGTCCAGGTAATTGCGCGCCACCATGGACACGCGGTAGCGCAGCATCAGGTTGCGCTGCATCTGCGGACGGCGCAGGTCCAGCACGCGGTGCGTCAGGCGGGTGGTCTCGGACAGGTTGTCGTCGTCCAGCTGGAACGGCGGCGTGACCGAGGCGTTGAGGATCTCGATCTCGCGGCAGAGGATCTCGATCTCGCCCGAGAGCAGATCGGGGTTGGTGGTCCCGGCGGGGCGCAGGCGCACCAGGCCGGTGATCCGCAGGCAGTATTCGTTGCGGATCCGCTCGGCGGTCTCGAACGCGGCCTCGTTGTCCGGGTCCACCACCACCTGGGCCAGGCCCGCGCGGTCGCGCAGGTCGATGAAGATCACGCCGCCATGGTCGCGGCGGCGATGCACCCAGCCGAACAGGGTCACGGTCTGGTCGAGGTGGGCTTTGGATACCTCGCCGGTGTAGCAAGTGCGGTTCAAGAATGGCTCCGTCAGAGGAATTGTTCGAGTTTCAATGGGGCTGCCCGTCGGGGGATTCCACGGCCGGCAGATCCATCTGTGTCTGGGGCGGCAGGCCGGGCGGCGCCACCACGCCCATGGACACGATGTATTTCAGTGCCGTTTCCACCGACATGTCGAGCACCTGGACATCGGCGCGCGGCATCATCAGGAAGAAGCCCGACGTCGGGTTGGGCGTCGTGGGCACGTAGACGCTGACGAAATCGCCATCCAGCAGCGCGGCGATCTCGGTGCAGGGGGTGCCGGTCAGGAAGCCGATGGTCCAGGCGCCCTGGCGCGGATACTGCACCAGCACGGCTTCCCGGAAGGCCTGGCCGTTGGGCGCGAACACGGTGTCGCTGACCTGCTTGACCGAATTATAAATGGAGCGCACCAGGGGGATGCGTCCCAGCAGGGCTTCCCAGCGCGACAGGATGGCGCGGCCGATGAAGTTGGCGCAGAACAGCCCCGTGAGCAGGATCACGGCCAGGACCAGGATCAGTTCGAACCCCGGAATCGACACGCCGAACAGGGCTTCGGGCGTCAGGAACGAAGGCACCAGGGACATGAGGGTGCCGACCAGGATGGTCAGCACCCAGACCGTGGCGACCAGCGGCAGCCAGATCAGCAGGCCGGTGATGAAGTAGCGTTTGAGGAAGCGCATGGGTTCCGGGCGTCAGCCCGACGACGTCGAGGCGGGCGCGGCGCCGCCGGAGGCGGGAGCCGCGCCGCCGGAGGCGGGAGCCGCGCCCGAGGACCCGCCCGCCGCGTCGGCGGCGGACTTCGGGGCCGGTTTCCCGCCTCCGCGGAAATCGGTTTCGTACCAGCCGGAGCCCTTCAGGCGGAAACCGGCGGCCGTCACCTGCTTTTCATAGGTGTCCTGGCCGCAGGCCGGGCAGGTCTTCAGCGGCGGGTCCGAGATTTTCCGCAGCACGTCCTGCTCGTGACCGCAGCGGCTGCAACGATAGGCGTAGATAGGCACAGCAACATTTCCGAAATGATCGACGGCCTGGATTTTAATCCTTTTGAAACAGGCACCCACGCTGCGCAGGCTGCATAGGCTACTTTGTGATTGCAGCAGCTCTCCACCTCGCGGTCGGCAGACCGCTCGGATTCACCAGGCACCGATCAGTCCGCAGGGACTGACCGGTGTCCGGGCTCATCCTTGGGGCGGCCCGGCGGCAAAACAGGCCCCCCCCCGCTGCGCAGGCTTCGCCCGCTTGCTGCCCCCCCGAGGGGGCGCGTTTTGCCTTGGGGCTGCCCGGCGGCAAAACAGGCCTTCTTGCCGCCGTATCCGTATTATTCAACCAAACGAGTTGGGCAGCATGAACATCACGGCGGCCACCAGCGTCGGCACGGCGGCCGCCCCCAGCAGCTTCAGCGGCGAGATGGTGCCGTCGCCAAAGCAGCCCTTCAGGATGGAGAAGCCGGCCGGGTTCGGCGCGTTGGCGATCACGGTCAGGCCGCCGCCCGTCACGGCGCCGGCCACCAGCATATAGCGCCAGAGATCGCCGGTGCCCTCGACCAGCGAGCCCAGGTAGGTCAGCGCGGCGTTGTCGGTGACCGCCGTCAGGGCCGTGGCGCCCAGGTACAGGATGTAGGGCGACAGGCCGCCCAGCAGGTCCTGGAGCCACCATTGCTGCAGGCCGCCCAGCACCACCAGCCCCGCCAGGAAGAAGCCCACCATCAGGCCTTCGCGCAGCAGCAGGGGGGACTGGTGCCGCTTGTAGGCGTGGGCGTAGCCGATGAACAGCACCAGCAGGGCCATGAAGATCTGCATGTGATGCGAGGCCAGCACGACGCCCACCAGGAACAGCACGTGCACGGCCATGACCACGGGGGATACCGGCGGACGGCGCTCGCCCTCGTCCTCCTGGACGCCGATGCTGCCGTTGAGCAGGAAGGGGCGGCAGATCAGCGTCAGGATCAGGCCGTTGAACAGCACGGCCAGCGCCGCGCGCCAGCCGAAATGGGTCGCCATGAAGGCTGTGTCCCAGCCGAAGGTATGGGCCACCATCAGCACCGGGGGCGCGGCGTAGGCCGTCAGCACGCCGCCGATGGACACGTTGACGAACAGCACGCCGACGGTCAGGTACTTGAAGCCGTCCTGGCCGGGCCGGCGGAAATAGGCCTGGCGCAGCAGCAGGGCGGCCAGGGTCATGGCGGCCGGCTCCGTGATCAGCGAACCCGCCAGCGGCACCAGGGTCATGATGACGAAGAAGCGCGACAGTTCGCGGGCCGCCGGCAACAGGCGCGACACCTGGTCGACCATCAGGCGGACCAGTTCGATGATGGGCCGGCTGGCCGCCACCACCATGATCACGAAGACGAAGGCCGGCTCGGTGAAGTTGCGCGTGTCGAGGTATTCGACCGCGCCCTTCACCCCCAGGGTCAGTCCCATCCATACGAACAGCGCACAGGCCCAGACGCCGAACACGGCCTCGACCTCGGACAGCAGGTGCCACAGTCCGGCGTGCGGGCCGCCCTTGTTGGCCAGGCGGGCAAAGACGGGGACGGAGAACGTGTGGATGATGGCGATGGCAAACAGGATGCTTGCCACGACCTCGGTGTGACTGACCATGTCCGGGTCCTGTATGAGAGGCTGAAAGGGGATTCAGGCGCCGCCCAGGATCAGGCGCGCGCCTTTTTCGGCAATCATGATCGTTGGCGAATTGGTATTGCCCGAAGTGATGACCGGCATGATGGAGGCGTCGATCACCCGCAGGCTTTCCAGCCCCCGGACGCGCAGTTCCGGATCCACCACGGCCAACGGATCGACGCCCATTTTACATGTGCCCACCGGATGGAAGATGGTGGTGCCGATATCGCCCGCCGCGGCCTCCAGGGCTTCCTGGGTCTGGACGGCGTCGCCCGGCAGGTATTCGCTGGGCTGGTAGCGCGCCATCGCGGGCTGGGCCATGATGCGCCGCGTCAGGCGCAGGGCGTCGGCCGCCACGGCCCGGTCTTCCGGGGTCTGCAGGTAGTTGCAGAGGATGTCCGGGGCGTCGGCGGCATTGGGCGAGACGATGCGCACATGGCCCCGGCTGCCGGGCTGCAGGTTGCAGACCGAGGCCGTCAGGGCCGGGAAATCGTGCAGCGGATCGCCGAACTTGTCCAGCGACAGGGGCTGGACGTGGTATTCCAGGTTGGGGCGGGGACGCGACGGGTCCGAGCGCGCGAAAGCCCCCAGCTGCGAAGGCGCCATGGACAGCGGCCCGCTGCGGAACAGGGCATACTGCAGGCCCATCGAGGCCTTGCCCCACCAGGAATGCACCAGGGTGTTCAGGGTGCGCGCGCCCCGCAGGCGGTAGATCGTGCGCAGCTGGAGATGGTCCTGGAGATTCTCACCCACGCCGGGCAGGTCCAGCACCATCGGGATGCCGAGCCTGCGCAGGCGCTCGGCGGAGCCGACGCCGGAGACCTGGAGCAACTGGGGCGACCCGATCGCCCCGGCCGCCAGGATCAGTTCCCGCCGCGCCACGGCATGCAGGCGGCGGCCGTCGACCACGCAATCGACCCCGGTGGCGCGGCGGCCGGAAAAGCGGATGCGTTCCACCCGGGCGCCGGTCATCACGCGCAGCGTGTCCCGGTGCATGACGGGACGCAGGAAGGCCTTGGCCGCGTTCCAGCGCACGCCCCGGCGCTGGTTGACCTCGAAGTAGTTGCAGCCGGCGTTGTCGCCCCGGTTGAAGTCGTCGGTGCGCTCGATGCCCGCCTGGGCCGCCGCGTCGCGGAAGGCGTCCAGCACGTCCCAGCGCAGGCGCTGGGGCTCGACCCGCCAGGTGCCCGAGGCGCCGTGGAATTCGCTCGCCCCGGCGTGATGGTCCTCGACGTCCTTGAACAGCGGCAGCACGTCGGACCAGGCCCAGCCCGGATTGCCCATCGCCGCCCAGCCGTCGTAGTCGGCGGCCTGGCCGCGCAGGTAGAGCATGCCGTTGATCGAGGACGAGCCGCCCAGCACCCGGCCGCGCGGATAGCCCAGGGAACGGTAGTTCAGGCCCGGATCCGGCTGGGTGTGGTAGCACCAGTCCGTGCGCGGGTTGCCGATGCAGTACAGGTAGCCGACCGGGATGTGGATCCAGCGCCAGTCGTCGGCGCCGCCCGCTTCCAGCAGCAGGACGCGGTGTTCGCGCGACAGGCGATTGGCCAGCAGGCAGCCGGCCGAGCCGGCCCCCACGATGACGTAATCGAATTCCAGCGCGGCGGCGTCCGGCGTTGCTGCGGTCATGGCGTACGGTCTCCTGCGGGGCCGTCGGGCGGCTCCGTCGTTCTGTTGGAAACAGTCTATCCGCAACACCGGGCCGGCGCCAGGCGGCGGCCGGACCGGCGGGAGGAATCGCGGGCGCGGCGGCGGCCTACAGCCAGGGGCGCAATACCGTGCCGGCCAGGGCGGCGACGATCAGCAGCACGCCGACCTGCATGTTGGAACGGAACAGCCGCAGGCCGCGTTCCGGGTGGCGCACGTCGAAGACGCGCATCTGCCAGGCGAAATGGCCGGCGATGACGGCCATGACCAGGAAATAGGGCCAGTCCATGCCCATGCCCCGGCCCGACGCGGTCCACAGGATCGCCGTGGCGGCGTACATGCCGCCGATCCAGGCCCGGCCCCGGTCGCCGAAACGCATGGCGACCGACTTCAGGCCCAGCATGCGGTCGTCGCGCAGGTCGATGTAGGCGTAGATGGCGTCGTAGCCGATCTGCCACAGCACCGCCCCCAGCCACATCGCCACGGCGTACCAGGGCACCGCGTCGCGCGTGTCGGACCAGGCCATCAGCATGCCCCAGTTGAAGGCCGCCCCCAGCACGGCCTGCGGCCAGTAGGTGTAGCGCTTGCACAGGGGGTAGATCACCACCAGCGGCAGCAGCGCCAGCGCCAGCCAGCGGCTGGTGGCGTTGATGGCCAGCAGCAGCGTGGCGCTGACCAGCAGCTGCGCGACGGCGAACCACAGCGCCGCCCGCAGGGTGAGCTGGCCGCTGGTCAGGGGCCGGAAGCGCGTGCGCTCGACGCGGTGGTCGAAATCCCGGTCGAAGATGTCGTTGAAGGTGCAGCCCACGCCGCGCATCAGCAGCGCGCCCAGGGAGAACACCACGAGGCGCCACAGGGTCGGCAGGCCGTCGGCCGCCTGGACCAGCGCGGCCAGCGCCGGCAGCAGGGTCAGCCAGGTGCCGACGGGCCGGTCCAGCCGGCACAGGCGCGCATAGGGCCCCCATGACGCAGGCAGCCAGCGGGCCACCCAGTCGTCGAAGCGCATGTCCGACAGGTCGGGACCGGCCCGTCCCGGGCCGGCGGGGGTGCCGCCCGTCGTCATCCGCGCGCGGGCGCCGGACCGATGAGTTCGCCCAGCGTGCGCACGCCGGCGCGGATCCGGTCCTCGGGCACGGTGACGAAGCTCAGGCGCAGGGTGTTGACCGGCGCGTCGACGGCATAGAACGGCGCGCCCGGCACGAAGGCCACGTTGCGCTGGATCGCCGCCTGCAGCAATTGCGTGGTGTCGATGGATTCGCGCAGCGTGACCCAGATGAACATGCCGCCTTCCGGGCGCGTCCAGCGCGCGTCGGACGGGAAATATTCCCGCAGGGCGTCGAGCATGTAGCCGCACTGGCGGCGGTAGAGTTCGCGCACTTTCGGCAGGTGTTCGCGCAGGAAGCCGCCGCGCACGGCCTCGTACACCGCCATCTGGGTGACCGTGGCGGTGTGCAGGTCGGTGGCCTGCTTGATCTGCACCAGCTTGGAGATGATGTGGCGCGGGGCCACGACGTAGCCCAGGCGCATGCCGGGCGCCAGGACCTTGGAGAACGTGCCCAGGCGGATCACCGTGGCGCCCGCCGGACGGCCGAGTTCGAGCAGGCCGGGCTGCGGCTCGCCCGCGTAGCGCAGTTCGCCGTAGGGATCGTCCTCGATGATGGGCAGGCCCAGGCGGGCACAGCGTTCGACCAGGGCCTGGCGGCGCTCGCGGTCCAGCGTCAGGCCGGTGGGGTTCTGGAAGTTGGGCAGCACGTAGATGAAGCGCGCGTCCCGGGCGAGATCGTCGTCCAGGGCCTCGGGCACGAGGCCGCGCTCGTCGGTGGGCACGGCCCGGTATTGCGGCTGGAACTGGGAGAACGACTGCAGCGCCCCGAGATAGCTGGGGGCCTCGACCAGCACGGGCGAGCCCTGGTCGATGAACAGCTTGCCGAGCATGTCCAGCGCCTGCTGCGAACCCGACACGATCAGGACTTCCTCGGGGTCGATGTCCAGCCCCGGGCGCGACAGGTCCCGGGCCACCCATTCGCGCAGCGGCGTGTAGCCTTCGGTGCGGCCGTACTGCAGCGCCGTGGCGCCCTGGGTGGACAGCACCCGGTCGAAGGCCGCCCGCAGTTCAGGGATCGGGAATCCTTCGGGCGAAGGCAGGCCGCCGGCGAACGAGATGACCTCGGGCCGCTCGGTGATCTTGAGGATTTCTCGGATGGCCGAACTGGTGAGCTGGTTGGCGCGTTGGGAAAAAAGCGTGCGGGAAACGGACGTGTCCATGATTGATTCCGAATGGGGGCCTGCCTTGTGGGCCGGTCGATTGGAAATCGCCGGCCGGCCCGGATCCGCGGGCGGTCGGCGCAGGTGAAGCTTCCTATATTAAATCAAGCGCGCCCGGACGGCCACGCGAGCCCCGGCCCGGACTCCAGGCCGGGCACGGCGCCCTACGGCCGCTTCGCCGCGCCGATGAAAATGGCGGGGTCCACCCGCACGTCGTTCAGGCTGACGTTCCAATGCAGGTGCGGCCCCGTGGCGCGCCCGGTGGCGCCCACCTTGCCCACGACGGCGCCGCGCGCGACCTCGTCGCCGACTTTCACGTCGATGGCCGACAGATGGCAGAACATGCTGATGAAGCCCTGCCCATGGTCCACGAACACGGTCTTGCCGTTGAAGAAATAATCCCCCACCAGCGCCACGCGGCCGGCGGCCGGCGCCTTGACCGGCGTGCCGGCCGGCACGGCGAAATCCAGTCCCGAATGCGGGTTGCGCTCCTCGCCGTTGAAGAAGCGCCGCAGGCCGAACGGGCTGGACAGGCGTCCGCCGACGGGACGGTCCAGCATGACGTTGCTCGGCACGACGCCGTCCCGGTAGCTGCGGTAGGCGTCCGTTTGCAAGGCGAGTTCGCGTTCGATCCGCTTCAGGTCTTCAGGATCGGGCGTGACCTGACGGCGGTTCTTGAGCGTAATGTGCTGGGCCGCGTATTCCTTGGCACGGACCTGAAACGCACCCTCGGGGCCGCCTTGCACCCGCAGAGCCTGACGGCCCGGCTTGGTGCTCAGGGGGATGCCCACCAGGGCGATCCACTGCTTGTCGCTGTCGCGGATCACCATGACGCGCCGCCCCTGATAGCTGGCCGACGGCGCTCGATCGGCCGCCCCCAGGGGCACCGCCGCCACGCCGCCCGGCACGGGCACGTTGAGCGTGCGCGCGATATAGCCCTGCGCGTTGGCCGGCACGGCCCCCAACAGGGTCACGACCCACAGCGCCAGACCGATGGCCAGACGCGACAGACTTGAACGACGGATACTACGGATAGGCATGCGCTCGCACTGTTTCCTCTTTGGCGGGCATTGTATCCAGAACCTCGCCCCGGGGCTCGATCCGCCGGGCGATGTGGGCCAGCGCCTCCTCGACCTGGTCGATCAGGACCAGGCACAGGTCGCCGGGCGCCAGGGCGTCCAGCGCGGCGTCGATGGCCAGGAATTCGCCATGGATTTCCTGCAGCCGGCTCATGCGCCGGGCCGCCCCCAGGCCCTCGCGCAGCAGGGCCAGGACCTCGCCGTCGCCGCGGCCGCGCTGGCACTGGTCCTGGTACAGGACGACCGTGTCGAACACGTCGCCCAGGATCTCCGTCTGGCGGCGGATGTCCTGGTCCCGCCGGTCCCCCGCCCCGCTGATCACCACGGTGCGGCGCCGCGCGGGCATGGATTCGACGGCTTCCACCAGCGCCAGGATCGCGTCCGGATTGTGGCCGTAGTCGGCGATCAGCGTCGCGCCACGATGGTCGAACACGTTGAAGCGGCCCGGCACGGTCCCGGCGTCGCTGACGAACGAGGCCAGGCCCGCCTGGATGCGCACCCAGTCCACGCCCATGGCCCAGGCCGCGGCGGCGGCGGCCATGGCGTTCTCGACCTGGAAGCCGATGCGTCCGGCACGGGTCAGGGGCACGGCGGCCAGCTCGACGCGCGTTTCGGCGCCGGCCTCCGCGAACACCAGGTCGCCCTGGTCCACGAACACCACCCGGCCGCCCTGCGCCCGGTGCGTCTCGATCACCGGATGGCGGCCATCGCGGGCGAAGAAGGTGACCCGGCCGGGGCAGCCGGACGCCATCTGGGCGACGATGGGGTCCTGGGCGTTGAGGACGGCCATGCCCGTGGGCGCCACGTTCTCGACGATGACGCGCTTGACGATGGCCAGATCCTCGACCGTACTGATGTAGTTCAGCCCCAGGTGGTCGCCGATCCCGATGTTGGTCACCACGGCCACGTCGCAGCGGTCGAAGCCCAGGCCCTCGCGCAGGATGCCGCCGCGCGCGGTCTCGAAGACCGCCATGTCCACGTCCGGGTGCAGCAGCACGTTGCGCGCGCTGCGCGGCCCGCTGCAATCGCCCGTGTCGATGCGCCGGCCGCCGACGTAGACGCCGTCGGAATTGGTCATGCCCACGCAGGCGCCCGACTGGGCGCACAGGTGAGCCAGCAGGCGCACGGTCGTGGTCTTGCCGTTGGTGCCGGTCACCGCCGCCACCGGCACCCGGCCGGTTTCGCCGGGGGCGTACATCATGTCGATGATGGCGGCGCCCACGTCGCGCCCCGTGCCGAAGGACGGACTCAGGTGCATGCGCAGGCCGGGCGCCGCGTTGACCTCGACGAAGCAGCCGGTCTCCGGCGTCAGGGGCTGGTAGACGTCGCGGCCCACCAGGTCGATGCCGCAGACGTCCAGGCCCACCATGCGCGCCGCCACGACGGCGCTGGCGGCCAGGTCCGGATGCACGTGGTCGGTCACGTCCGTGGCGGTCCCGCCCGTGCTCAGGTTGGCGTTGTTGCGCAGCACCACGCAGACGCCGGGCGCCGGCACCGAATCGGGACCGCAGCCCTGCGCGGCCATCGTGTTCAGGGCGATCTCGTCGAGCCGGATGCGCGTCAGGGACGTCCCGTGGCCCTCGCCGCGCAGCGGATCCTGGTTGATCTGCCCGACCAGTTCCGCGATGGTGTGGCGGCCGTCGCCCACCACCTGGGGCGGATCGCGCCGCGCCGCCGCGACCAGGTGGTCGCCCACCACCAGCAGGCGGAAGTCGTGGCCGGGGAAATAGCGCTCCACCATCACGCCCGAGCCATGGGCGCGGGCCACGGCGTAGGCGGCCATCACCGGTTCGCGTCCCTGCACGTTCACCGCCACGCCCCTGCCCTGGTTGCCGTCCAGCGGCTTGACCACGACCGGTCCGCCGATTTCCCGCGCGGCCGCCCAGGCGTCCTCGGCGTCCTCCACGCAGCGGCCCCGGGGCACGGAGACGCCGGCCGAGGCGAGCAACGCCTTGGTCAGGGCCTTGTCCTGGGCGATGGCCTCGGCGATGGCGCCGCTGGCATCGGTCTCGGCCGCCTGGATGCGGCGCTGGCGGCGCCCCCAGCCGAACTGCACCAGGCTGCCCTCGGTCAGCCGCCGGTACGGGATGCCCCGGCGCACGGCGGCCTGGACGATGGCGCCGGTGCTGGGCCCCAGCCGCACGTCCTCGTACAGGGATTTCAGTTCGGCGATCACCGGCCCCAGGTCGAAGGACTCGTCGCGCAGCGCGGCCATGCACAGCGCCAGCGCCCGGTCGAACGCCAGGCGCCCGACGGCCTCCTCGACGTATTCGATCACCACCTGGTAGATGCCCGGCTCCAGGGTCCGCGCGATGCGGCAGAAGGCCACCGGGCAGCCCGCCTGGGTCTGCAGCCGCAGGGCCGCGACCGCCAGGACGTGCGCCAGCGAGCGGGGCTCCTCCAGGCCCGGGGGCCGCGGCAGGTCGATATCCGGAAAGCGCGCGCGCAGGCGCGTTTCGAACGCCTCCATGTCGCCGATCGCGCGCTCGCTCTCGGAGCAGGCGACGATGGCCTCGATCGCCGTCTGGCGCGACCACAGATTGGGCCCGCGCAGGGCCCGGACTCGGGAGACTTCCATGATGACCAATCGTCCTTGGAGGGTGGGGGCGGGCCGGCGGCCATCCCGCCGGCCCTGAAAGGGATCAGGCGGCGAGCGGCGGCTCTTCGGGGATCTGGCGGGCGTTCCAGGTGCGCAGGCCGATGCGCATGCGCTCGACGTCCAGCCCCAGCGCCCAGGCTGCGGCCAGGGCCGCCAGCACCGGCGCCGGGCCGTCGGCGTCGATGGCCGGGGCGAGCTCGTCGAGGCCGATCACGGGAATCTGGATCCCGCCCTCGGACAGCACCGCCATGCCTCCTTGCACGGACACGGCGCGGCCACCGCCGTCCAGATGGGCGCGCAGGGCGTCCCCGTCGGGGTCCAGACCGTAGAACAACACGGTCCCGTCGCACAGCGGCGCCAGTTCCGCCGTCAGGGGATCGTCGGCGTTCAGGACGGCCGCGCCGCCCGGCAGGACGACGTCCACCTGGGTGCGGAAGATCCGCGCCAGCTGTTCCGGCGTTTCCATGTAGAACTCCGGCCAGGTCACATCCGGATCGATGCCGGTGACCACGCCGACCTGGCAGCGGTCGTAGGCGAGGCCCTCGCCCAGGATGGCGCGGCCGCCGTTCTCGATCACGGCGTACTCGACCGCCCGGTTCAGCAGGACGCGGCGCGCGGCTTCCCAGTGCGCGGAATCCTGCGTCGTCACCTGGGAGGCGCCCATGAACAGCCCCTCGGACGAGGCCAGGCCCACCGTGCGCCCGGCCAGGCGCAGCAGATGGGCGACCAGGTGCGCGACCGGCGCGGTGTGCCGGCTGCCGCTGATCCCGACCACCGGGATGCGCCCGTCCTCGGGCGCGGGAAACAGGTCGTCGATGATCGCCCGACCGACCGGCCGGGGCGTGCCCACGGCGGGCTTCAGGTGCATCAGCAGACCGGGGCCGGCGTTGACTTCCACGATGGCCCCCCGCTGCTCGTCCAGGGGCCGCGAAATGTCGCGCGCCACCAGATCGACCCCGGCGATGTCCAGCCCGACCACGCGGGCCGCCAGCGCCACCTGCGCGGCCACGTCCGGGTGCACCTCGTCGGTGACGTCGATGGACACGTTGCCGCTGCGCTGGACGAGCACCGCGCGGCCGCGTTCGGGGACGGCGTCGCCATGCAGGCCCTGGCGTTCCAGTTCCAGGCGGGCCGCGGAATCCAGGCGGATGAAATTCAGCGGATGATCCTCGTCGCGGCCGCGGCGTGGATCGGAATTGAGCTGGCTCTCGATCAGCTGCAGCACGGTGGACGTTCCGTCGCCCACCACCATCGCGGCCTCGCCGCGCGCGGCGGCCACCACGCGCCCGCCCACCACCAGCAGGCGATGCTCGTCACCCTGGATGAAGCGCTCGACCATGACGCCGCTGCCCTCGTCCACGGCCACGGCATAGGCGGCCTCGATCTGTTCGCGCGTGTTCAGGCAGGTGAAGACGCCGCGCCCATGGTTGCCGTCCGAGGGCTTGACCACCACCGGCAGCCCCAGCGCCTGCGCCATGTCCCAGGCATCGTCGGCGCTGTCCACCAGGCGGCCCTCGGGCACCGGCACGCCGCAGGCTTGCAGCAGCCGGCGGGTCAGGTCCTTGTCGCGCGAGATGCTTTCCGCGATGGCGCTGGTGCGGCTGGTCTCCGCCGTCCAGATCCGCCGCTGGCGGGCGCCGTAGCCCAATTGCAGCAGGTTGGCGTCGCTCAGGCGGATCGCCGGAATGTCGCGGTCGTCGGCCGCGTCCACGATGCACGCCGTGCTGGGCCCCAGGCTCAGGGACTCGGCCAGGTCCTTCAGCCGCTCGACCGCGCCGGCCACGTCGAAGGGCCGGTCCTCGATGGCGGCCATCACCAGGTCGCGGGCGACCAGCAGCGACTCGCGCGTCAGGGGTTCGTGCCAGGCGCGCACGATCACCTTGTAGACGCCGCGCAACGGCGTTTCCCGCGCGCGGCCCAGCCCGCCGGGCATGCCGGCCAGGCTCTGCAGTTCCAGCGTGACGTGTTCCAGGATGTGGGCCGGCCAGGTGCCCTCGCGCACCCGCCTGAGGAAGCCGCCGCGCTCGCCCACGCTGCAGCGATGCTCGACCAGGGAAGGCAGCCAGGCGCTCAGGCGCTCGTAGAAACCGGGGATGAGATTGGAAGGGCAGTCCTCGAGATCGTGGATGTCCACCAGCGCCTCGATGACGGGACGGTAGGCCCAGATGTTCGGCCCCCTCAGATGCACCATATTGAGAAACTCAATATTTCTATCGTTCATGATCGAACCATGTCAGGTGCCGGGACCGGCGAAAACGGCTGTATTTCCAGGGGCCGCTGAAAAACATCGGCACACATATTAATCTCGCCATTATTGCGCGGCATGGAAAAAACGTTGAAAATTGTGACGCGATTTCCTTGTGCTGAAAATGCCCTGAAACTGCGCTGACAACCCCCTGAAATCGCGCCTGCAGGCCCCTGGACACCGCCCCGATCATCCGCCTCCCGATCCGCGACCTTCCCCCCTCCCGACCATCCTCGTTCATGCAGGGCCTTCCCTCCGATTCCTCCCCGGCCGATCCGTGCCCGCCGGGCCTGCCCGCGCCGTGGCGCGACGTCCTGGCCGCGCAGCTCGCCGCCGGCGAGCGCGTCCTGGGGTGGCTGCGTACCGACCTGGACGCCCATCTGCGCTACGGCGACGGACTGATCGTCCTGACCGACCGCCGCTGGCTGGCCTGCGGGGCGGACGCCCAGGCCAGCCGGTCCTGGCCGCTGCGCCCCGATCTGGAGGCGCGGCTGCAGGACCACGCCGGGGTAGGCAGCCTGGAACTGACCGACGGCCACGCCCGACTGTCGCGTTGGCGCTACACGCTGGAACGCCAGCCCGACGCCCAGCGCCTGGCGGCCGCCTGGCAGGCCCTGCGCGAACCGGCGCGGTCCGGCGCGTCCCCCGACGCGCCCGCCGCCGATCCGGCGCCGGCAGCCCCCCGCGCCAGTTCCCTGTTCCGCCTGTGGCGTTTCGCCCGTCCCTACGGCCGGCAACTGGCCGCCGGCCTGGTCCTGACCCTGGCGGCCACGGCGGCCTCGCTGGTCCCGCCCTACCTGACCATGCCGCTGATGGACGACGTGCTGATCCCGTTTCAGAACGGGGTCCCGATCGACTACCGCCTGGTGGCGCTCTACCTGGGCGGCCTGCTGGCCTCCTCGGTCCTCGCCTGGGGGCTGGGCTGGGCGCGCAGCGCCATCCTGGCCTGGGTCAGCGAACGCATCGGCGCCGACCTGCGCACCGCCACCTACCAGCACCTGCAGCAGCTGTCCCTGCAATACTTCGGCGGCAAGCGCACCGGCGACCTGATCGCCCGCATCGGATCCGAATCCGACCGCATCTGCCTGTTCCTGTCCCTGCACCTGCTGGACTTCGTCACCGACGTGCTGATGATCGCGATGACGGCGGCCGTGCTGCTGACGATCGATCCGCTGCTGGCGCTGGCGACCCTGGCGCCGCTGCCGCTGATCCTCTGGATGATCCATTGGGTGCGGGACCGCCTGCGCCACGGCTTCGAAAAGGCGGACCGGGTCTGGTCGGACATCACCAACGTGCTGGCCGACACCATCCCCGGCATCCGCGTGGTCAAGGCCTTCGCCCAGGAACGCCGGGAAGTCGCGCGCTTCCGCGAAGCCAATGACCGCAACCTGGCCATCAACGACCGCGTCAACGCCCTCTGGTCGCTGTTCACGCCCACGGTCACGCTGCTGACGGAACTGGGCCTGCTGGTGGTGTGGATCTTCGGCATCTGGCTGGTGTCCAGGGGTTCGATCACCGTCGGGGTGCTGACCGCGTTCCTGGCCTACATCAGCCGCTTCTACGTGCGCCTGGACTCCATGAGCCGCATCGTCTCGACCACCCAGCGGGCCGCGGCCGGCGCCAAGCGCATCTTCGACATCCTCGACCACGTCTCCAGCGTGCCGGAGCCCGCCGCGCCGCACCGCGCCGAGCACGTCCGGGGCCGCATTGAGCTCAGCCACGTCAGCTTCCGCTACGGCAGCCGCACGGTGATCCACGACCTGAGCCTGGACATCGCCCCGGGCGAGATGGTCGGCCTGGTCGGCCACAGCGGTTCGGGCAAGAGCACCCTGGTCAACCTGATCTGCCGCTTCTACGACGTCTCCGGCGGGGCGATCCGCCTGGACGGCACGGACATCCGCCGCTACGCCATCGCCGACTACCGCCGCCGCATCGGCCTGGTGCTGCAGGAGCCCTTCCTGTTCTACGGCACGGTGGCGGAGAACATCGCCTACGGCCGCCCGGACGCGACCCATGCTGAGATCGTCGCCGCCGCCCGCGCCGCCCACGCCCACGAATTCATCCTGCGCCTGCCGCACGGCTACGACTCCCTGGTCGGCGAACGCGGCCAGGCCCTGTCCGGCGGGGAGCGCCAGCGCATCTCCATCGCGCGGGCGCTGCTCATCGACCCGCCCATCCTGATCCTGGACGAGGCCACGTCCTCCGTGGACACCACCACGGAAAACGAGATCCAGAAGGCGCTGGACAACCTGGTGCGCGGCCGCACGACGATCTCCATCGCCCACCGCCTCAGCACGCTGCGCGAGGCCGACCGCCTGGTGGTCATGGACCGCGGGCGGATCGTGGAGATCGGCCGCCACGAGGAACTGCTGGCCCGCGACGGCGCCTACGCCCGGCTGCACCGGGCCCAGCAGCAGGACCAGTCCCCGGCCGATCCGCCCTGGGACGAGGCCGACAACGACGAGGACTCCGATGCGTCCTGATCCCTCACGTCCCGACTGGTCGCTGACGCGCGACGCCTTCGGCCGGCTGATCCTGGTCCGCCCCGGCCAGCCCGACGCGCCGGTGACGCCGGTCCGCGGCTTTCCCATCACCGCGCCCGACGAAGGCATCGCCCTGGTGGGCGTCCCGGGCCAGGAACTGGCCTGGATCGAACGCCTGGACGCGCTCCCGGCCGATACGTGGCGCCTGGTCGACGAAGAGCTGGCCCAGCGGGAATTCAGGCCGGAAATCCTGCGCATCCGCCATGCCTCGACCTGGGCGACGCCCAGCCACTGGGACGTGGACACGGACCGGGGACCGACCCGCCTGACCCTGAAGGCCGAGGAGGACATCCGCCGCCTGGCGGCCGGGTCCCTGCTGATCGCCGACGCCCACGGCGTGCAGTTCCTGGTGCGCGACATGGCGGCGCTGGACAAGGCCAGCCGCCGCATCCTGGATCATTTCCTGTAGAGCGTCCGGGCGCGCCTCGCCACCCCTCAGGCCGTGGCCGCGAGGCTCGGCAGCCCCAGGTCCCAGGTGCCGGGCAGCAGGCAGCGCAGCGCCTCGCGCGAGGCGTCGATGCAGCCGCCCCCGGCGTACACGCCGCCCGGATCGCGCAGGCGCATCATGCGATCCAGGATGCGGGACGTCGCCGCCGGATCGGCCAGGGATTCGGCCACGCGGGCCTCGACCACGGACTCGTCCATCCACGGCCGGGCGCCGTCCCGGCGCAGGCCGTCGCGCCAGTGGTAGAGCTCCACGCACTTCGACACCAGGGTGTAGGGCTGCCCGGGCTTCCAGAAGTTCGTGAACCGGCCCGAGCCCAGGTAGAACACCCAGGACCCCTCGTAGCCTTCGACCTCGGCCGAGGCGGCGTCCGGATTGCGGAACCACAGCCGGTCGCCCGGGACGTAGTAGCGGGGCGGCAGCGGCGCCTGCAGCGATCCGTATTCCCGCAGGAACACGTCATGGAACGCGCCCGACTGGATCGCCCGCGTCCGCCACTGGCGCTGCAGCGCCCCCAGGGCGGCCGGATGGCTTTCGGCCAGTTCCTGGGCCAGCGCCAGCAGGAGCACGTATTCCGTCGCCCGGTAGCACGAAAAGGAAAAGAGCCGACCCGACAGGTCCGGCCAGAGCGTGCGTTCGAGCGAAGGGATCAATTCGTGGCCCGGCTTCAGGACGAAGCCGGTTTCCTCGGTCCAGGACCAGCAGTCGGGGCGCTCGGCCTGTTCGGTGTCGAAGGCCAGCACGGTGCGCCGGGCGGCCTGGACGATGCGGCGGCGCACGCGCACGGCCGCGGCCAGTTCGCCCGCGCTGGGAAAGTCGACCCGCACCGGCGAACGCAGCAGGGCGACGAAAATCTCTTTTTCCAGGTCCGCCCAATGCGCCTCCGGGTCCAGCGCCAGGGTCCGCGCGATCTCCGTCGTGTCGCCGTCCGGCATCCAGCGTCCGGCCACGTCCCGGGCCAGGCGCAAATCCCGGTATGCGCCCTGGGCGTCGATCCCGCGCGTTTCCTCGACGGCCCCGGCCCAGCGGCTATCGGACAGCCAGGCCGACAGGCCCTCGACCCCGGCGCCCGCCAGGGGACCACGGACACGCACACCAGCAATCGGATTCACGGCGAACGCCTTCGCTCGAAAAAGAAAACCACCATGCTAAAGAGAAGCGGACGGCGCGGATGTAACCTATGGCTACCGGCGCGCCCGGGCGCGCCGGCCTCATCCGCCCTGATCGTCCCGGGTCCGGCCGACCAGGTCCCGCAGTTCCGGCAACGCCCGCCGCGCCGCCCGCTCGCCCTCGTCGATCGCGATCGACGCGCGGTGATAGTCCATCAGGGCGAAATCCGCCAGCCTGGGCCGGATCAGCACGTCCGCCGGCTCTCCGGCGAGACGGCTGCGCGTGATGCGCACCTGCATGATGTTCAGGCTCATGCTCAGCACGTCGAAGATCGACGGCATGTCGGGCGTTTCCGGCGCCCCGCCCCTGGCCCCGCCAAGCCCCAGCGGCAGCTTGCTCAGCACCGAGGCCAGGGCGCCGGGCGCGGCCGCCTCGCCGGCCTCGGGCGCCTCGTCCGGCTTGAAGCGCCGGCCGATCAGGTCCGAATTCAGGTCCACCGCGATGACGAGGTCCGCCCCCATCGCGCGGCACAGCGACACCGGCACCGGATTCACCAGCGCGCCATCAACCAGCAGGCCCTCCTCGCGCCGCGCGGGCGTGAACAGGCCCGGCAAGGCGGCGGAAGCGCGCACGGCGTCGATGACGGAGCCTTCGCGCAGCCAGACCTCCCGCCCCGTCGCCAGTTCGGTGGCGACCGCCCCGTAGGCCCTGGGCAGGCTGTCGATCGTCTTGTCGTCCAGGTGCGAGCGCAGGAAGGAAAACAGCTTTTCGCCGGGGATCAGGCCGCCGCTGACGGTGAAATCCAGCAGGCCCATCACGCCCTGCCAGGTCAGCCCCCGCACCCAGGCCTCGAACTTTTCCAGTTGCCCATCCGCGTAGGCCGCGCCGACCAGCGCGCCGATCGAGGTCCCGCACACGATGTCCGGCGCGATGCCGGCTTCCTCCAGCATGCGGATGACGCCGATGTGCGACCAGCCGCGCGCCGACCCGCTGCCGAGGGCCAGTCCGATCCGGGGCCGGGATGCGCGCATGGAAGTTCCTTTTCAAGGGCCTGATGGGTGCGATCCCTCACGTTGTAGCACACGCGGCGGCGAGGCCGGATATGCTGTAATGGACGGCGACGGCACCACCCATCTGGCGGGATACGCATGGATCCGCTCCTCTGCGAAGCGGCACGCGCGCTCGCGACAGGCGACGTCCTGGGCGCGCTGAACCGGGTCGCCTTGCGCGGCGACGCGCCGGCGCTCGCGCTGCGCGGCATCGCCATGGCCCGGCTCGGCGAATCCGGCCTTGCGAGGACCCTGCTGCGCCAGGCGGCGCGCGCCTTCGGTCCGGCGCACCCCGTCGCGCGCGCCCGATGCGTCGTCGCCCAGGCCGAGATCGCGCTGGTCTCGCACGACCTGGACTGGTCCAGGCAGGCGACGCTCGCCGCGCTGGCCACGCTGGAGTCCCACGGCGACTGGCTGAACGCCGCCCATGCGCGGCAGCTCGAAGCACGGCGGTCCCTGCTGCTGGGACGCATCGACGAAGCGGAAAGCGTCATCGGCGGACTGGACCCCGCCCGACTGCCCCCGGCCTTGCGGGCGGCCCACCTGCTCGTCGCCGCGGGCATCTCGGCGCGCCGCCTGGACGCGGCATCCGCACGCGCCGACCTGGCCCTGGCCCGACGAGCCGCGATCGAATCGGGCATACCAGGACTGCGGGCGGAAGCCGACCAGGCGATCCTCGACCTGGAGCGTCCCGCCGCGCGCCTGATCGCCCGGGGAGAGGAAACACGGATCGGGCTCGACGACATCGCGGCGCTGCGCGCTTCAGGCACACTCATCGTGGATGCCTGCGGCAACGCGATCCGCCAGGCCGGGACGGTGGTGCCGCTGGCGACACGCCCGGTGCTGTTCGCCCTGGCGCGGCTGCTGGCGCAGGCCTGGCCCGCGGACGCGCCCCGGGAATACCTCATCGCCCACGCCTTCCGGACGCGATTTTCCGATGACACGCATCGCGCGCGCCTGCGCGTAGAAATCGGCCGCCTGCGCCGGGCGCTTCGGGCCCTGGCCACGGTCGGCGCCACGCGACGAGGCTATGCGCTGGCGCCGCGCGGCGCGCGCGACATCGTCGTGCTGGCGCGGCCCGTCGAAGAGCGGCATGCGGCGCTGCTTGCCCTGCTGGCGGATGGCGAAGCCTGGTCCAGTTCGTCCCTGGCCCTCGCGCTCGGCATCAGCCAGCGCACCGCGCAGCGGGCGCTGGAAGCGCTGGCGGCCGCCGGCAAGGCGCAGTCCTTCGGCCAGGGGCGCGCCCGCCGCTGGCTGGCTCCGGCCCTGCCCGGGTTCACGACAACCTTGTTACTCCCCGTTCCGCCGGCCGACGGATAGGATGGAGCCGTGACTCACTCCTCGCACAGGGCGGCATCATGAAAACATCCACCGCGCATATCATCCGCGAATACGGCCCCTTCGACGGCGTCGACCAGGTGCACGGCCTGACCTTCGACGGCCGGCATGTCTGGTTCGCGACCGGCGACGCGCTGCGGGCGCTGGACGTCGCAAGCGGCGACCTGCCGCGCTCGATTCCGGTCGCGGCCAGGGCCGGCACGGCGTTCGACGGCCGCCATCTGTTCCAGATCGCCGACGGCCGCATCCAGAAGATCGACCCCGGGACGGGCGAGGTGCTGGCGACCATTCCCGCGCCCGGCGGGGCCGGCGCCAGTTCCGGGCTGGCATGGGCCGAAGGCGCCCTCTGGGTCGGCCAGTACCAGGACAACAAAATCCAGCGCCTCGATCCGGAAACGGGCGCGATCCTGCGCACCATCGAAACGACCCGCCACGTCACCGGCGTCACCTGGGCCGATGGCGATCTCTGGCATGGCACGTGGGAAAACGACGCAAGCGACTTGCGGCGCATCGATCCCGACACCGGTGAAGTCCTGGAAATCGTCTCGATGCCGCCGGGCACGGGCGTGTCCGGGCTGGAATACGACGGCGACGGGCGGCTGTTCTGCGGCGGCGGCGCCAGCAGCGGCACGATCCGGGCGGTGGCCCGCCCCGCGCGCACGGCATGACGGGGCATCCGCCCCGGATCGGCATGAACAGGCCCTAGGCCGCCGTCACGCTCAACCCGCGCTGCACCGCCGGACGCGCAAGGCCGCGATCGAGCCACGCCCGCACACGAGCGAAGCGGTCGAAGCCCACGAGTTCGCGCGCCTCGTAGAAGCCGATCAGGTTGCGCACCCACCCCAGCAGCGACATGTCGGCGATGCTGTAGTCGGCGCCCATCACCCAGTCGCGGCCCTCGAGCCGTTCGTCGAGCACGCCGAGCAGCCGCGCGGATTCGGCCGCGTAGCGATCGCGCGGCCGCTTGTCCTCATACGCCTTGCCGGCGAACTTGTTGAAGAACCCGACCTGGCCGAACATCGGCCCCACGCCGCCCATCTGCCACATCAGCCACTGGATCGTCTCGTAGCGCGCGATGGGATCGGCCGCAAGGAATTGCCCCGTCTTGTCGGCGAGATAGATCAGGATCGCCCCCGACTCGAACAAGGCCAGCGGCCGGCCGCCCGGCCCGTCCGGATCGTAGATCGCCGGGATCTTGCCGTTGGGGTTCAGGGCGAGGAAGGCCGGATCGTGGCTCTCGTCCGCCGAGATGTCGATGCGGTGCGGCTCATAGGCGAGGCCCGTCTCCTCCAGCATGATGCCGACTTTCACGCCGTTGGGCGTCGGCAGGGAAAAGAGCTGGAGCCGGTCGGGGTGCCGGGCCGGCCAGCGGGCGAAGACCGGATGGTCGAGTGTCACTGTCGTTCTCCCGTGCTGGGGGACGTGTTTCCCCCGGGCTTCCCGCCGGCGGCCTGGACGGCCGCCCGCGCGTACCGCCCGTTCATCAGAACGGAATGTCGTCGTCCATGTCGGCCAGGTTGCTGGCAGGGGCCGCCGCCGGAGCGGCGGGACGCGGCTGTTGCTGCTGCGGCGCGCGCCGGGCCGGCGGCTGGGAGAAGCCGCCCGAATCGCCGCCGCCCATCTCGCCGCCGCTGTCGCGTCCGCCCAGCATCTGCATCTGGTCGGCGACGATCTCGGTGCTGTAGCGGTCGGCGCCGGTTTCCTTGTCCTGCCACTTGCGGGTCTTCAGGCGGCCTTCGACGTAGACCGAACGGCCTTTCTTCAGGTATTCGCCGGCGATCTCGGCCAGGCGGTTGTAGAACACCACGCGGTGCCATTCGGTCTCTTCCCGGCGCTCGCCCGAGGCCTTGTCCTTCCATTGGGACGTGGTGGCGATGGACACGTTGCAGATGGCGGCGCCGTCCGGGCTGTAGCGGACTTCGGGGTCGCGCCCCAGGTTGCCGACGAGGATGACTTTGTTGACGGAGGCCATGGCGGAAAATCCTGTAGTTGAACGATGTGGCTGTCATTATCGGGGACGATGACCGTCCGCGCCGCATCGAAATGCGTCAAATGATCATTATCGCCCAGGCGGGATTACCCTCACAAGCGACGGCCGGGTGCGACGGCCGCATGCGGCACGGCGGACGGACGTCGCAATCAGCGAGCGTCCTTGAACCCGCGCGCCGTGTACAGCCAGACGGCCGCCAGCATGGCGCCCGCCCAGAACACCATGGACGAGCCGCCGCCGCGCGCCAGCAGGCCCCCCAGCACGCCGCCGGCGAACACCCCCAGGGACTGGGCCGTGTTGTAGAACCCCAGCGCCAGGCCTTTGTAGGCGGGCGGCGCCACGCGCGACACCAGCGAGGGCTGCAGGGCCTCCAGGATGTTGAAGGCCACGAAGAAGGCGACGAAGGCCGACACCACCAGCCAGAAGGAATCGGTCAGCCAGGGCAGCGCCCCCAGCACCACGGCCAGGCCCAGCACCGCCCATTCGAGCGCGGGCTTGTGGGCCTTGCGCGTTTCGGTATAGAAGACGGCCGGCACCATCAGGACGAAGGACGCCAGGATGACCGGCAGGTAGACCTGCCACAGGCTGGCGGAATCGTAGCCCCCCAGGCGGCCCAGCAGGCCGGGCGCCACCATGAACAGCGACATCAGGATGAAATGCAGGCAGAACACGCCGAAATTCAGGCGCAGCAGGTCGCGGTGGCCCAGCACGTCGCGCGCCGTGGCCTGGACGATGTCGGCCTCGGAGCGCGGCACGTCCGGCACGAAGAACATCGCGATCAGCAGGCAGGCGAAGCCCAGCAGGCTGATGGCCCAGAACAGCCCCGACAGGCCGAATTCGCCCACCAGCAGGGGCGAGAGCACCAGCGACAGGGCGAAGGAAATGCCGATGGACCCGCCCACCATGGCCATGGCGCGCGTGCGGACCTCGGGGCGGGTGGCGTCGGCGATCCAGGCGGTGATGGCCGCCGACACGGCGCCCAGCCCCTGGACGACGCGCCCGACCGTGACCCAGTCCACATTGTCGGTCAGGGCGCAGATCACCCCGCCCGCCACGAACAGCAGCATGCCGAACACGATCACGGGCCGGCGCCCGTAGCGGTCGGACGCCATGCCCAGCGGAATCTGCATGATCGCCTGGGTCAGGCCGTATGCGCCCAGGGCCAGCCCCACCCGGACCGGATCGTCGCCCCCGGCCAGGGTGCGCGCCGCCACGGCGAAGATCGGCGTCAGCAGGAACAGGCCCAGCATCCGGGCGGCGAACAGGGTCGCGAGGGCGATGCTGCTGCGCCGTTCCAGGGGAGTCAGCCGGAGCGCGGGCGAGCGCGGACGGGAGGAAGCGGACATGGGGAAGGCCAAAAGAAGGGAAGCTGCGCGTTATAGTATCAAGTTGGCCTTTTAAAAACCTGAACTCCCCTACCGGCATGGACGCCATCAGCATCCGCGGCGCGCGCACCCACAACCTGAAGAATGTCTCGGTCGACCTGCCCCGGCGCCAGCTGGTGGTGCTCACGGGCCTGTCCGGGTCCGGCAAGTCGTCCCTGGCCTTCGACACGCTGTACGCCGAGGGCCAGCGCCGCTACGTCGAAAGCCTGTCGGCCTACGCGCGGCAGTTCCTGCAGATGATGGACAAGCCCGACGTGGACGTCATCACCGGCCTGTCGCCGGCCATCGCCATCGAGCAGAAGACCGCCGGCCACAATCCGCGCTCGACCGTGGGGACGGTCACCGAGATCCACGACTACCTGCGCCTGCTGTACGCCCGGGTCGGCACGCCCTACTGCCCGGACCACGACCTGCCGCTGCGCGCGCAAAGCGTCAGCCAGATGGTGGACCAGGTCCTGTCCCGCCCCGAGGACACCCGCGTGGCCATCCTGGCGCCGGTGGCCCGCGCCCGGCAGGACGACCTGGCGGCCGAATGCCGCCGCCTGCAGGCGCTGGGCTTCGTGCGGGTCCGCGTCAACGGCGTCATCCTGGCGCTGGACGGCGGCACCCCGCCGGCCGTGCCGGACGGCCCCTGGGACCTGGACGTGGTCGTCGACCGGCTGCGCGTGCGCCCCGACAGCCGCCAGCGCCTGGCCGAAAGCTTCGAGACCGCGCTGGAACTGGCGCAGGGCCGCGCCCTGGCGCTGGAACTGGATACGGAACGGGAGCAGGCCTTCTCCGCCGCCTATGCCTGCCCGGTCTGCGCACGCGGCATGGGCGCGCTCGAGCCGCGCCTGTTCAGCTTCAACAACCCGGCCGGCGCCTGTCCGACCTGCAACGGCCTGGGCCAGGTGGAATCCTTCGATCCGGCGCGCGTCGTCGCCTTCCCCGAACTGAGCCTGGCCGCGGGCGCCATCCACGGCTGGGACCGCCGCAACGCCTTCAGCTACGCCATGATGGCCAGCCTGGCGCAACACTACGGCTTCAACCTGGACACGCCGTTCCAGTCGCTGGACCCGGCCGTGCGCGACCGCATCCTGCACGGCTCGGGCAGCCAGGAAATCGCCTTCCAGTACCTGGGTGAAAACGGCGTCCCCGCCATCCGCCGCCATGCATTCGAGGGCATCATCCCCAACCTGGAACGGCGCTGGCGCGAAACGCATTCCAGCGCCGTGCGCGAGGAACTGGGCCGGCTGCGCCACCTCGTCCTCTGCCCCGAATGCCACGGCGCCCGCCTGTGCTCCGAGGCCCGCAACGTCCTCATCGGCCAGGACCAGGGCCCCGGCGAGCGGCGCGGCCGCGCCCTGTACGAGCTCGAGTCCCTGTCGCTGTCCGACTGCAGACAGTGGTTCCTGGACTGGGTGCCGGACGGCGCCCGGCGTGACGTCGCCGACCGCATCATCCAGGAAATCCGCGCCCGGCTGGACTTCCTGGTGAACGTGGGCCTGGGCTACCTGTCCCTGGACCGGGGCGCCGACACCCTGTCCGGCGGCGAGGCCCAGCGCATCCGCCTGGCCAGCCAGATCGGCTCGGGCCTGACCGGCGTCATGTACGTGCTCGACGAACCGTCCATCGGCCTGCACCAGCGCGACAACCACCGCCTGATCGAGACCCTGCGGCAATTGCGCGACCTGGGCAACAGCGTGATCGTGGTCGAGCACGACGAGGACATGATCCGCGCCGCCGACCATGTGCTGGACATGGGCCCCGGCGCGGGCGAACAGGGCGGCTGCGTGATCGCCCAGGGCACGCCGGCGGAAATCATGGCCGCGCCCCAGTCGCTGACCGGCCAGTACCTGGCCGGCGCCCGGCGGATCGCCATCCCGGAACGCCGTCCGGTCGGGCCGGACCAGGCCTGGCTGCGCGCCCTGGGATGCCGGGGCAACAACCTGCGGTCCGTCGACCTGGCCATTCCGGTGGGCCGCCTGACCTGCGTCACGGGGGTATCGGGATCGGGCAAGTCCACCCTGGTCAACGACACCCTGGTGGCGGCCCTGGCCCAGGCGCTGAACCGCGCCCAGACCGATCCCGCCCCCCACGAACGCATCGAGGGCCTGGACGCCTTCGACAAGATCATCAGCGTCGACCAGAACCCCATCGGCCGCACGCCACGCAGCAATCCGGCGACCTACACGGGCCTGTTCACGCCGATCCGCGAACTGTACGCGGGGGTGCCCGAGGCCCGCCTGCGCGGCTACGACCCGGGCCGCTTTTCCTTCAACGTCAAGGGCGGGCGCTGCGAGGCCTGCCAGGGCGACGGCGTGGTGCGCGTGGAAATGCACTTCCTGCCCGACATGTACGTGCCCTGCGAGGTCTGCGAAGGCCGCCGCTACAACCGCGAGACCCTGGACATCCGCTACCGCGGCCTGTCCATCAGCGAGGTCCTGGACCTGACGGTGGCCCAGGCGCTGGACCTGTTCCAGGCGGTGCCCGCCGTGGCCCGCAAGCTGCAGACCCTGATGGACGTCGGCCTGTCCTACATCCGCCTGGGCCAGAGCGCCACCACCCTGTCGGGCGGCGAGGCGCAGCGCATCAAGCTGTCCCAGGAGCTGTCCCGGCGCGGCTCGGAACGCACCCTGTACGTGCTGGACGAGCCCACCACCGGCCTGCACTTCCACGACATCGAAGTGCTGCTGGACGTACTGCGGCGCCTGGTGGACACGGGCAGCACCGTGCTGGTGATCGAGCACAACCTGGACGTGATCAAGACCGCCGACTGGGTCGTGGACCTGGGCCCCGAAGGCGGCGCGGGCGGCGGCCGGATCGTCGCCCAGGGCACGCCGGAGACCGTGGCCGCCACGCCCGGCAGCCACACCGGACGGTGGCTCAAGGACGCGCTGGCGCCGCGCGGCGCCTAGTGTCCTGTCTGGTTAGTTTGGTCACTTAACTTCGGATGCATGGGCTTGTCAGGCAAGGCGCAAACCGCAGCGATAGCCGGTGCTATCGCGAGGATTTGCAACGCAGCATGGCGAGGCCAGGCGCCGAAGGTAAGGAT